>JACCEE012743106.1_pt1 | contig 27919 bp, 39 predicted proteins | sample 7449931 | NCBI WGS metagenome assembly JACCEE01 (sample SAMN15323457, study PRJNA562643) | freshwater metagenome | isolation source: river surface water | place: USA:Blue River Watershed | collected 2017-08-19 | reverse complement strand
AGCTAAAGCAATTTCTTCTACCCAGAGACCATCTATCTTCGATAGATATAATTAACAAAGTGCGTGTCGAAAGGCACGCCACTATCTTTTTTAAATAAAGGAGGAATTAATGGAACAATATAACTACATGCCCATAGGAACGGTAGTATCACATGAAATCAATAAATCCATATGGCTCATCTTCAACACTTAACTCCGTAAGCAGACCAAATATTATTTTTAATAGATATGCATAATCTACCTTTCCAATTAATCAAGTGGTTGCTATGATTGGAAAGGTAAAAAACACTGAGATACTCAGTAAGGGGTGATTAAAAATTAAAACTATTTTTGTAAATAAAAACGTTGAAAAACCAACAGAAGAAAAGGTTGTTAACACATATCTCAAAAGAAGGGAAATGTTATCAACTAGAGAAGGTGAAGAAGAAGAGGTAGACCCTACACAACTTGGCTTTATGGGATTGTACATAGTCGGAACACTCCAAGATTCTGGAATGCTTCCAGCTTTTGGCTGTGTGCATGGAGATTGTTATATAATAAACAGAGAAGTTTGGATGTGGGATTCAAAAAAATGGATTACTCTTGGATATATGGATGGGCCAGCAGGTCCTCCTGGTCCAGATGGTCCGGAAGGACCTATGGGTCCAGAGGGTCCGATGGGTATTGGAGAAATGGGGCCAGAAGGACCAGAGGGTCCCGAAGGACCTGAGGGCCCTGAAGGGCCTCCAGGATTAGGCTTACAAATTGCGGGAACACTACCCGAACAAGAACATTTGTATCTTATTCCAACAGAATGTCTGAGAGTAGGTCTTACATATTTTATAGCAAAAAATAACAATCCATCAACTATGGAAGCATGGATGTGGGACGGATTCTCATGGAAAAACTTAGGAATAATAAGAGGACCTGAAGGACCTCGTGGAAGGTCTGCTAAGTTATTGATGGGAACCGTATATACAGTAGAGTACGACCAGCCAGCAGAAGCAGAAATAACTGGTGACGGTCCAAACTTTAGATTAAACCTGTGGATTCCTAAAGGACCACCAGGAATTGACTTGAGCCCATACCTAACTGAAGAAAAGGCAGATGCCTTATATGCGAGTTTGACTTATGACTCCTATATTGAAGGAAATTACTTTTATGGTGATATCCAAGACTATGTGTCAATACAAAAGAACGGTGGTTATATTCCAGACTCTGACGTTCCAGGGACAAATGGAGCAAGACAAAGAATAACTTTCAAACAAGGTGGCGAAAAAACATCACTATCGAAAGTTAAAGACTATGGGTTGGCATATTATGAGGAGCAAGGTATTGACCCGACTATTGAAAACAGTATATTTTATGTTGATAAAACTGGAATGTATTTAAACGGACAAGACTTTAGCTCTGCGCTAAATGGCTTTCAACCAATAATAGGTGGGAAATCAACAGAAAAACCTACACTTGAAAAAGGAACAAATATAGGATTCTCATTCTATGACACTGGCTTAAAGAGACCGATATTCTGGGATGGCTCAAGATGGTATGATGCAATCAAAGAAACAGCCATACAATATGCTGGAAGTGGTGGTGGAACAGTAGCGCAAACATACGGATTGATGGCAACAGACACTGGAACGGCATCAACGTTTGAATATGAAAGATTGGACAAAGCTGCTGGTCTTGAGTGTACAATTTACGAGTCTGGAGTTGATTCATTGAACAATAAGGTATTCACAGTCGACTCGCCATTTTCTTCAAAGATGCCATGGTCTGGTATGACTAGAGTTATATTAGATAATGATGGAAACGAGGTTGATGAGTATGGCTCTGGAACATATGTCGATTCGCTAGATGCAAATGGCTATGCTCCGCATACGCACATGGTTATGGTAAGAATACCAAAATTCTATTACTCTTTAGAAGTTATAAATGATGAAGTAACTGGGTTACAAACAATCACTATAATGATTTCTGACGCGAGACAATCTGGGTTTGAAGTAGCTCCAATGTTTGTAACACCAACTGGAGAAAGGGATTTTGGGTATGTTTCAGCCTATGAAGGTATTTTAACTAGGAAAACAGATGGTAGTTACATATGGTCTGGTACATCAGACACGGCAAGTAACTTCAGAAGTTTTGCTTGGACTGGTGTTGTATCTACGACAGATAGACAAAACACGTATACATTCGCCTCAGTTGCAAAAAGAAATAGTATTAGACCTCTGACTAAGAACTCATTTGAGGATGCTAGAGTAATGATTGAAAATAGGGGAGAACAATATAGAATGTTTGACTGGGCTTCATTGTTTTCTTTACAATTGCTTATGGCTGTTGAATTCGGAACGCTAGACATAAAAAGCATATTAAGTGGTGTTAATAATATTCCAGCATGGACAAATACAAATGCGTCTGTATCAGCTGGGTATACTGACGTTCTAGGCAATGATTCTGGCTACTTGGAAGTTGCTGTACGTAGAAACAATAGCAATTTGACTGCAAAGCCATTTTCATACAGGGGTGTAGAAAATATATGGGGCAACGTAAGAAAATATGTTGAAGGTATGATAATGACAAACAGAATCATAAAGTATGGTGTGTATGACAAGTCAGCAACAAACAATTACGGTGACGTAAATATGTCGGACTTTGTTTCGCAATTAGAAACGAATGAAATAACATCAAACAGAAACTGCAACTGGTATTGGAATAAATTTTTTAATGGTACGTTTTTCCCAGAACAAGGAGCAAACCACTCTGGAACATCAACTGGTTATATGAAAGACACAATAGTGACAAAATCCGATGCTGGTCCTTATGTTATGATATATGGTGGTAGTCATATAGACGGAGCCGCATATGTTGGTCCTTTTAGTTATAGGCTTGAGACAAAATACACAAAAAGGGTTAATGACCCTATTGACTGGGGGGTTAGAGTTGTATGTTAGTAGAATATTTAATAAAGAATAATTATGTAATAGACGAACTCGATTTAGATGTCCCAGACTTTAAAGTAAAAGATATTCCATTGAAAGTCGCAAAAGGAGAAATCTTAGTGTACAATATTGTGACTAAGAGAATACAATCCGTGCATATTCCAACTAATCATTATTGGAATGGCAGTACGGTTGTTATTGATTTAAATTTCAATGAAGAACAAAAAAAGATTGATGCTGAAAAAAAATTGAAAGAAGATATAAGAAGAGCATCAATCGCTTACATTGCTCACAAAAATGGCTGGGTGGAAGATTATAATGAGGTTGAAATTGAAGAATGGATAAATTACCTAAGATTAAAGTCAAAAGGTATCTCAACAATGAAAATCATACCAGCTAGACCAAGGATTTTAAAAGACTTTTAATAGGAGGAATGATTGATGGCAATAAGAAACGCAGATTATCTAAAGATGCGACTTACTACCAACAGGAGCAAAGAAGACTTCATGGACTTAGTTGACACCATCTTTGCTCTTGGTAATGCTCCTCCTACCGATACAAATTCACGAGATAGAGTTATGGTATCGCCTCATGCAGATATAGAAAGCTACATTTCCACCGATTATTTTGGTGTATATGTTCACGGTACCAAAAACGGTGTAAATGACTTACCCGAAACTGGTTGCTACCACGGAGACGCTTGGATAATACACAATCAAGTATATATGTGGTCTGCAACCAGTGAAAGCTGGGTAAATCTTGGTATAATGGTAGGAGTTCAAGGACCAGAAGGGCCTGAAGGACCCGAAGGAATTCAAGGTCCAGAGGGGCCAGAAGGTCCAGAAGGAATAGAAGGACTCCCTGGAATAGATGGTCCGCAAGGAATACAGGGAGAAAAAGGAGACCAAGGTCCCGCAGGATTAGGTCTTCACATAATGGGTACAATAAAAACAGTCGACGAATTATATAGTAAATGCATTTCTAGAATTGGTCAAACATGGTTTTTAGAAGGCTCTGCTTGGATGTGGGATGGAGAAGCCTTTGTTGAGCTTGGAAAGATACAGGGTCCTCAAGGTCCTATCGGACCACAGGGTATGCAAGGTAGTAGAGGTGAACGTGGAGAAAGAGGTATTGCTGGAAAAGACGGAGATGTCGGACCTCAAGGACCACGTGGACCAGAAGGATTAATCGGACCACAAGGTGACAAAGGAGACATAGGTGAAGCAGTTGAGCTGGTAGTAAGGACTGTAACAACCGTAGATGCTCTTGCTGAAGCCAAAGTAGAAATCAGTGAAATTAGTGGAGAAAGAGACCCAAAGCAATACATAGATTTTTCCATACCGCGTGGTGAGAGAGGTAATGTTGGACCGATAGGTCCGCCTAACTATATTGAGGTTGATAGCGTTGGAATTCTTCCCTTTGGAGAAATGCCACAAGTTTCTTTATCTTCCCAATCAACATACGGGATAAAATTAAGAACCCAAGCTACCGAATACGTAATTTCAGTAGATAATTATGGTAGGCTAGAAAGTGAAGAGTTGACAACTGAAAATGAAGTTCCAGGATTTTCACATGATTACATAGAGGTATTCAATGAAGATTTATCGAAGTCGATAATAATATATATTGACCAAGAAACAGGGCGACTAGCTAGATATGTTGAAGATGATGTGCCACCAGAAATTCCTGAAACATTGCAGAGAACAATGGTTAGAAACTCAAAACTAGTGAGAACATCAACTCCTCAAGACCCAATACTATTTATAGCTCCAAATATGGTAACATGGAGATTAGGAATTGGTGAGTACGACCAGTTGCACACAATGTATTATGAGCAAGACCAAATTGATTCAGCCAAATATGTAACTCAGCAAATGTCAATCTTAATACCAGAGGGTAGAAAAGGAGACAAGGGTAATATAGGTAGACAAGGTCCAGCAAATAAGATAATAATTGGAACTGTCGAACCAATACCATATGGGGAAATCCCACAAGCAATAATTGAAGATTTATTTACAACAGAGTCGATTCCAACAGAATTGACGAATGATTTTTCGATAGTTGATTCAGAATCAAGCAATATTATATATAAAGTGTATTTAGACCAAAATGGAAATCTATCTGCTGAAATAAACACAGAGGAATTCCCTTCCATAGTCAATGGTATAATAGAGGGCGATTCAAAAGTAAAATACAAGATTAAGATAATAGATGGTGTTTTAACATCTGAAATCTCTCAAGACCAAACTATGAAACCAGAATTATTAATAGTTTCAAATGATGATATAACATATCATATTTTGAAGATTGGACTTGATGGAAAATTATATACGCAAGTATATGAGCTAAACAAAGAAACAGACATGATTGTTTCTGTTGTTGGACAAAAGCTTAGTTTTAAACTACCGCTTGGTCCGACTGGAGACACTGGTAAAAGAGGACTAGCTACAAAAATAGTTGTAGATGAAACAATAACAATGCCAGAGGGTGTTCCTGCTGAAGTAATAATGTCAGACCCAGTGCAATTTAATGATACTACTCAAATCCAAAATGCGATATTCAAACTGCCAATGGGAGAAAGAGGTCCTCAAGGATGGAGCATAGACCACAAATGGGAAGACACAGTCCTATTTATTAAGAGAGAAGATGAAATAGATTGGGGGGAAGGTGTAAACCTAAAAGGAGAGCAAGGAGATTCGACCCAATTCGAAGGCGGAGCAATAATAGGTAATACAGTCGTAACTGATTGTATGGCATTTAAGGAGAGTGCAGCCTTTGGGCATGAATTGTTCTATAATCTACCATCGCTATCTGGAAAAGCATCTGTTGGATACAATACAATAATAGCTAAAAACACTTTGCAAATAGGTTACGATAGGGGAGATGATGAGATTGCTTGGGATACATATCCAAACAATGGCGACCCATTCAATCCTGACCCAGATAAATATCTGAAAACACCATCTGAAATAGTGATGCATACGCTTGGTGGAACATCGTTAATAACACATGACGTTGCTGGAATATTAACGATTTCAAATCAACAATCAACGCACATAAATACGCCAGGTCTCTACTATAATGGAAACCTAGTATTTACAGAAAATCAAGCAAACGATTTTTTCAAATATGTTGAAGAAAGATTTGCCAACCTAGCAAATGATGCTTCAATAAGGGAGTATATAAATCAAGAGGATGAAAAATACTTCGTACTTTCAAAAGAATATACGGATGGCGAGATTTCAACTCTAGATTATTACTTAACAAATTTAATATCATCAACTGATGAAGCTAGAAAAACTTATATTGACACAAAAGACGCTGAACATCTTGTTTTAGCAAATCAATATACAGACAATGCGATAGCTAATGCTGACCCATCTGGTCCTATAATGGGAGAAATAAACAACTTGAAAAAGTATGTTGATTCTCAAGATGTGCTAGTTACAAATTATGCAACCGCATATACAGACCAAAAGATAACAACAGTGGTTATAGATAGCATGCCACTTGTTAAAACATACGTAGACACAAAAGACACTGAAACGCTAAATGCAGCAAATGAATATATGGAACAATATGTGGCTGATGCCATAGCTAGTTTTGAACCATCTGACGCAATGAAAGTATATATTGATGAGAGAGATATATACTATTATGGAATGGCTCAATCACATTCTGAATCATTGGTTGACCAAATTAGAATATATTTGATGTCGGAAGATACTCGTATAAAGAATGAGGTAATGACTAGGATAGCAAACGAAGTTGCAACACTAAATTCAAAAATAGATTTAGAAGTTAACAACCTATATGCATATGTTGACGAACAAATTGCTGGACTTGATATTGTTGGAAGTATAACGGAGTACGTTGATTTAAGAGCTAAAGAAACATACCTTGCAGTATACAGAGATTTAAGTAGATATATTGATGAATTGCAACACATAAGCAACAAGGAAATATACCAGGAGATAGAGGACACAAAGGCTTATTTGGAATCATATACAAATACTAAAGTTGCAGAATTAGACGAATTTCTAACTGGGTACGTCAACACTGAAATATCAAATTTGAGTGCTTTAGTAGACGGTAAATTAATATCTATAAATGATAAAATAGACAATACAAAGATTGAACTTGTCGATATGATAACAGAAAATATGCAAATAACATTAACAGCATTTGAAAATGTGTACTTAACTATCGACGAGAAACATAATGAAGCTATTGCATATTCAGATTATGTTGGATTATCAATAAAAGAGTATGTAGATTCTGAGCTTTCCAAGTTGAATCTGGAAGGCCTTAGTGCGGAGATACATAAGAAGTTCTACCAAATAGATTTAAGAAACACAGAGGATGAAATAAATTTAATGGAGCTTAGTGACTTTACAGTAGACGGTATGGCACAATTATCTGAGATGATAGAAGCGTTGAATGACAAAATAGAAAGCTCTTTCAATTTAGTTGATGACAATGGTGTATTTTGGAAGTTAGCCGTAAATACTGTTGGAGAATTAAAAACAGTTAAACAATCCGTCTACAATAAAAAATATGCGAATAGAAATATTCCAAGAAATGACAGGGTTCTTGAAAAACTAGTAAAATATATTAAAACTCTTCAAGATAGAATCGCGAAACTTGAAGAAAAAAGGAGTGATGTATGAGAAGCACCAAATTATTAAATACAAGAGAATTCTTGCCGTCTGGTAGCTCTGGGTATGACCCAGAAGCTGTTAGACCTACGTTGCCCAATGTCCCAGATTATGGGGCCGCACCAGTGATTCCAGCTGGTGAAACTCCTCACGTTACAAAGAAGGATGTTAATGATGGAGATGGGCTTATTATAGGTTCAAATAGTAGAATTTCTGTTGACCAAAACAAGTTCTACAATAAAGCGTCAGTTGATGTACTTACTCAACAAATAATGCACGACTATAAAGAATACACTCATGGGGAATTATCTTACTATAATGAGTGGGTAGAATACCAGTATGCAACAAAAGAAGAGTTAAATAACCTAGATGACGCGGCTCTTAAAAATTATACAACAAAAGCTATAACAAACCAAGTATGGACTACTGCCGTAACAACATTCGCTACTAAGAAAGAATTAGACGAAATGGGTAAAAAGTACGGAGTTGGTATGGTAATAAGAGGTAACGTTCCATCGAGTGGAGTGTTTAAACCTTTAGACCCAGTATATGACCCAGAGTATTCGGCAGACAATCCAAAGAGATTCCAGGGTGAAACTTACTTTACACAAGACTTAAAACACCTATGGCAATTTATAGCGAATGGAATGCTTGAAAACGTACCACAAATAATGATTGATAGACCAGAGTTCCATATATCTACTGGAAACCTACCAGAAGAGTCTTTATTCCAGCTTTGGATTGGTAGAGAACACCCAATTCCATCTGAGCTTCTAACAATAAAGATATCATACGACCAAAATAAGATACTAATTAAAGACGTTGACACAAATACAATAGTCACTGAGATAACAGCACCAGCTTCCGAATTTTCGCCTAATGCATATCCTAAGAAAAAGTTTTATGTTGAAACTGTTTCTCCAGATACAGAAACTGCTCTAATTAACTTTACTGCTTGGGACGGGGCTGGAGAAATACCACAAATATTAATACTTAGTGTTCCAGTTATGTTAAATGGTGCAATAAGACCAGGAGATATGAGAAGATTCGTTGTTGAGAACTCTACATTAAACGGTGTTCCACAAGCTAAAGGCGCTGGTTCTCCGTATATAGCTGACCCAGAAATTACACTAGAGCCAGAAATAGTTGGTATTTACGGTAAGTGGGTTGACCTTGGACCAATCGTTGGACCACCTAACCAACTTGACTATATAGTTCCAGTTACAACAAAGAAGAGAAACATAGTAACTGCCGCTGGTTCAGCACCAGATACTACTACCGTTGGATTTGAAGCATCTGCTGAAATTCAGAATCAATATCCAGACCAACAATTATTCCTAACAATACCAGAGGGAGTTCAAGGAGCACCAGGTGTTAGAGGATACTTAGGAAATAAAGCTATACCAAAATATATAGACAAAGATTGGATGGTTGAAGATTCATATCAAATGCTTGGGTTTGATGAGCTTGCTTGGAATAACTTGCCACCTTCTGGAGATACAGACCCAGATAATCCTAACCCACCATCGACAATGCCAGCTCCTGTAAGAATAGAAGGATTATCATCTTATGAGGTTTGGAAACAATATCACCTTATAAATACTCCTGCTGTCACAGAGCAAGACCTAACAAAAGACAACTATTTCCTAGATATAACCGGAGATTCTGCCTTTAAATTCTGGAGAGATTATACTGACGAAATGAATGGAACTGCTGACTTTACACAGTGGCCTGGATTCGGAGTAAATTACGACCAAACAGATATTGATGCTTATGCACAATTCCAAAGAGGAGACGCATATATTCCAGTATGGGATGAAGCTACTGGTACTTTAGCATTTAGATTCTGGGATGATGTTGGAGACCCTCAGCAATCATTAGACCATATTGCTTTAGAAAATGCTCAGGGAATTGCTGGAGCTGGGGCTGGACTAAGAGTAAGAGGACAAGTTTATAGACCTGAAATAGATGCAGACAGTGTTATCAGCTGGACAAGATACGATGAGCACGTTACAGAGCCAACAATAATTGGTGGAAACATAAGAGGTAATGCTTGGGTTCCAACAGTAGATGCGACTGGAACACTATCTTGGGCAAATACTCCAGCGGCAGATAATGCTGGTGCAGTAGTAACTCCAACATATATAAGAGGAGAGGTTTACGCTCCTAAAGTAACTGCTGAATTAATATACGACCCAGTTGAAACAACAAAAATCGTTGAAGTTAAAGAAAATCTAACTTGGGAAGTAGCTAGAAGACCTTCTGACGTAGTCCCTTCTCCACCTGTAAACATAAAAGGTATCACAGGAGCTGGAGCTAAATTAGAACTTCTATTAAACAATGATGTTGTTGCCAACAGTGAATTTGGTGTTACAATATCTGAGCCAGTATTCGAAACAACTGGACCAGAGGACTTAGTAGGAACAAATACTCAAGTATTAACTGTAACAACACCATTTGATAAATATAATATGAAGTTATTAACAACAGACGGAACTGAAACTGCTTGGTACATAGGCGTAGATTCTGATGGAAGACTTGTTACTTCTAATACTCCATTTACTCCAAATGCAACAAGAAATAGTTACAGAAAAGAGCAAGATAGAAGGATATCTGAGATGAGAAAGCAAATAGAATTACTACAAAAGCAACTTACTGCAAAAAAATAAATTGAATAAAGGGGCGATAAGCCCCTTTACTTATATGGAGGTAAAATGAAATATACTTATTTATCAACTAATGACATAGGACAATCATTGTCTGTTGTGGATGGAAAGGTAGAAGTCTCATCAAACTATGTTACGGTTGCTGAATCTGATGTCAAATATCAACCAAGTGGAGATTACACATTGCAAGCAGAAACAGACATCATAACAACTAGACTTGATGGATTAGGGGACATTTACCAGATAAAGGGAGAATATCTAACACAAGAATTCGCAGACGAGAGATATGCAATAAAAACAGAAGTAGTTACTGCTGATGTTTTAACAAATTATGTTGAAAATACTGAATTAGCTACTACTCTAGCTGACTATGCTACAAAAACATACGTAGACAACGCAATCATAACTGGAGGTGGAGGAGGAAGTACAGAAGGGTTTGACGGGACTTTTGTTGGACAAACTTCGTTCACTGGAGATATGGATGTAATTGGAAACCTAAATGTTTCAAATGAAATAACCGCTACTTCATTATACGATGCAACGAATGCAAGACAAATACTTATTTCTGATATACCAACTAGAGACGAAATACCAGCTCCTGGAACTGGTGGAGAAGGTTTCGATGGTAATTTTGTTGGAGATTCGGTATTTGATGGTTCAATGGAAATAACTGGAGAACTTACCTTACCAAGTCTATACGACTCAGTTAATTCAAGGCAGATACTAGTTTCTAAATTAGCTACTCTTGATGATATTCCGTCTGGAACTGGTGGCGAAGCATACGTATTACCAACGGCGACAGACACTGTTTTGGGTGGAGTAAAAATAGGCAACAATATAGACATCACAGATGGGACAATATCAGTTACTTTCCCAGCGAATAACGATTATACGCTTCCGATAGCTAGCGATAGTGTTCTTGGAGGAGTAAAGATAGGTAGTGGAATAACAATTGATGGTAACGGAGTAATAAGTGCATCTAGTTCTTCGTATACTTTGCCGATAGCGTCAGGCACTGTTTTAGGTGGAGTAAAAGCTGGAGACGGCATACTTATTGATGCAAATGGTGTTGCATCTTTAGATAGGGTAATTTCTGGTCCAATAAGAGTTATCGGAGACTTAACAGTATCAGGAGATATAACATACACTGGAGAACTTACTAAGGTAGAGGGTGGTATGGATTATAGAAATAACTCCCTTAAAATATTGTTTGAGCATGGCGAACTATTAACTGGAACACCAAAAACAAATGGAGAAATAACATACAATCCAGATGGAACATTCAGTGATACTGATGGCGGATATAGTGGAAAACTAACTGCTGAAGGATATCTGGATTTAAGTGTTGAAAACAAGATAAAAACATCACTAGTGAATGCTAATATGCTTGGTGTCAATTGCTTTGGATATGTTGAAATCATAGGAAAGCTAAATTCATCAAACTCAATATACGCACCACTAGTAAGAACAGACAAAGCAACTGGAACAGACACTTACTTAGGAACTAAAAACGGAACAGCTACAAACTCAATTGGAACCAATGCTATGCACGAAGGTCTAAATAGACTAGTATTTGTCCCAACTGGAAGTGGAACGTGTGCCGTGTACGCAAATGGTGTTAAGTATACTGCATCAACGTTAGCTATGGCAAAAGGAACATCTGCAACAGACACTGATATTTATATATCATATTGTTGGGCAGCAGGTGGAACTGGTCTACTTAAAAAGTGTGCTATTGTATCTTATGCTGATTTTAACCCTACTGAAGATGACTTTATGTTATTATCAACTGATGGATTCAAGGATTCTCCAGCCCCAGTTCTAAAATCCCTGTCTTTACAAAGTAGAATCGCCTCTTTAGAGGAATCAGTTGGGAAGCTCAAGAGATTTGCAGAAAAAGGGGGTTACGCGATTTCCTAGTGATTCGGGAAAACGGTTCGTGACGCAAAAGCGAGTGGAGCGGGAGAGCGGAGCCGCCAGGTATTCATATCCCAACCTCCTCAAATCCTACCCCTAAAATAACCCCTAAAAATAAGTAACCTACTAGCAATTAAGCAAAATAGGTTACTTTTTTCATTTTTCTTTAATTTCTTATTAAGAACACTCACAATATTTAAAAAACAAACCGTACCACGATTCTTAAGTTCTTATATTTGGCTATTTTACACCCAATTTCTGTGTACCATTATTCTCTAACTCCGTAAACGAAATTATTTTTATGAACTCTTTTTCCCCAGACTTAACCAAGTTACTAACTACATAATCCAAATAAAATACATCTTCGAGAGTCTTTACCTCTCTATCTATAAAGAAATTACCACAATCAAACTTCTTAAATTCACCTTCACTACTATACACCGCATAACCAATATAATACTGCTTCTTACCACTATTCTCTTTAACCATTCTAACAAAGTTTTCTCTAGCTTCTCCCAAGCTATCCTTAACTTCCCACTTCAAATTTGAAAGCTCATTCTCTAATTCATCATACTCATCATAACTATTTAACTTCAACACTATCCTCCTTCTGCAACTCAATAGCCTTATTTAAAAACTTTGCTATTGCTCTATTATCCTCAATCAATGCATTAATTGTATTAGTCTGTTCATTCATTCTATCAACAACCTCAGCTAATTTCTCTCTAAGAAAAACAACATCTTTAACTAAAGCATCAACTATAATAACCTGTTCTGGTGTAAAATACGTATTAATATGCTTATCTAAAAACTCTTTTTTACTTTTTTCCATATCTTTTACCTTCCCCCTACTGTGAATTAATAATTCACGGATTTATTTTTTTAATTCATATTATTAATTTATATTATAAATACTAATTACTTAGCAACCACTCCAAGTAATTATTTTAATAAACTCATTACTTCCTCTACTGATATATATATTATACCACAAAAATAAAAATTTGTCAATAAAATTTTTCCATTAGTAAATATCTAATGGAAATTTTTCTATTGACAAAAATTAAAATCTATGATATAATATTATATATAAATAAAACACCAATGATTAGTAACCAACCACTATTAGTCATTAGGGTCATACTTCTTTTTCTCCTCTATTGAAAATTTAGGTATCTTAACCCATATATAACCATAAGCTGTTTTCTGTAATCCATTAATGGCTCTATTGACACCTTTATCTGTTTTTGGATTTCTACCCATAGCTCTTTCAGCAGCAGAACAAGTTTCAAAATAAACAACATCTTTTTTATCTTTTGGATTAATACCCTTAACAGAATATTCTTCCCTATTTGGATTAGACTTAGCTAAACCAGTTTTATAAGCATGTATTGAGTTTTGTTTTGCAGTACACCATTCTAAGTTAGGAACAGCATTACAAACCTTATTACCATTTACATGATTAATCTGATTATAAGCATCACCAAGTGGTTTAGTCAAATAAGTAATTGCAACTACCTTATGTACAAATATAGTATATTGCTTAGCACCAGCATATAAAGTAGTAGTTTGATATCCAGCACCATTAACTCTACGGTTTAATTCCTTTATAGTCTTAGACTTTACAGAAAATATTCTACCGCAGGTTGTAACATAATATCCTTTGAATCCAGGAACCGCTCTCATAATAAATCCCCCTATTGTCTTTTCATTAATTAAAAGCGGTAAACGATTCAATTGAATAGGTGGTATTTCAAAACACTAATAAACCTGACGATTTGCTACGTCTTCTAAGTCTGCTAAACTGAGCCCGTCAGATGCCATACAATACTCACTTTTGTATAGTTGGGAAGATGTAAGCAACTCTTTGTCTAGCAGTGGCTCGTACTTCTTAACGAGCCAAGCCTGTATGCTAGACGAGAATTGAATACTCCATTCACGGTCGGAATGAAGTTCTACAAACTTAGCCGCATCGTGGTACTCTTCAATCACTTGTTTCTGAAGTTTTTCTATGAATGACTTAAGAGTCGGCGACTCCACTTGTTGGTAGCAGTTGGTTAGGAAAGTAATTGTTTCGAGCTCCCATTGTAGCCATTCTTCGAATATCATACGGATTGATTGCTGTTTATTTATAGTAGAAATATTGCTGTCGCTAGTTGTATGTGCGATATAATCGCCAATGTGAACAGAGTCAATAGAATAATCAGGAGTAATTTGGAATAGGTCGATGCAGAGGTTTTTTGCTTCGATGTAGCCATTTTGTTCATCAACTTTGCGATATGCCTGTTGCGTAGCATAGCCCTGGAGCTTGAGTAGTTTGAATGTTTCATAGAATTTTTCATGATAGGTACTTCCTTTTAACTTTCTTTGAATTATTTGTTGTATTATTTTCTCATCCATTTTGACTAACACTCCTTTGAAGGGGGATTATTTTTAGAAAGCCTCGTTCCTAACATAATTAAAATCACAAATAGTAACTTGACTTAAGGAGCGTACCATTATGATTTAGTTTTCAGAAAAAAAATATACTGCCAAAAGCCCCTGTTTTTTTGACCCCCCAGTCAAAAGGGGAGCCCCTTCAGTGAGATTTTATATAGGCATTTTGCTATATGAAATTTTTTATAAAAAAAATTACTCAGATTATTTCTGAGTAATTTCTATCATTAAAACTTTTTCTTTCTCTTCGTTTGCTATTTCATACACCATTTTTCTTATTTCGTGAAATTCTGTTTCATTGCTTACACTAAATTCCACTACTAAATTGTTTGTCATCTTTGCCGTTACTCTCTTCATTTTTTACCACCTTTTATTTTTATTTTTCGTTGCTACCTTTTTAATGCTTGGTAAGGTAAAAACCTTACCATTCTATTATTATCATTTCGCTTATTGTTTTTGTTCTGTATGGACTAGATGATTTATTTAAGTAGTTTAATCCATATTCTAGTAACTCATTATTTGTTCTGTTGTTTCTTATTGTTTCTAATTTCCAATCGTTTTCTGCATTCTCGAACTTTATTATTATCTGTATTTCTTGTAATCTCTCATTTTCCATTTCTCTTTTTACTATTCTTGTTGTTTTCATTTTTATCACTCCCTCACGTTTTCTATACCTTATTTTACCACGTATTTCGTTATTTGTAAAGCCTTTTTTTTATTTTTTTTAAAAGTTTTTTTCTGAGACTTTGGAGGCTTATGCCTCCTCATCTCTGTATAGCAATCCTATTTCTTTAGTTCCGCTTACTAAAACCATCACGTTTTTTATTCCCCCATCCTTTGCTCTTCTGCTTGATATACGTTTTATCTTGTAGAAGTCTAGCACTGTAAATCTGTTCATTAGCACCTTTAGGCTTAGGCTTGTTTTCTCGATGCTTACCGTCTTTCCGTTTACTACTTTTACTACTGTCATTATTCATCACTCCCTTAACTTTTCTATACCTTATTTTACCACGGAAAACATAATAAGTAAAGCTTTTTTTTATTTTTTTTAAAAGTTTTTTTCTGAGAAAAAAGTCCTATAATTTGCCTGTAATTTTCCATAATCACATAATGAAAATTATAGGACTTTTCATAGTATAATAAAAAAGAGGGCCTAACCCTCTTAATTGTGTCTTTCTCTTCTCATTAGTATCGCTGTTTCATAGGTTGTCTTCTTAAAGATGTATGATGTATATTTGCCTTTTCCGTAGTATCTTGGAACTATGTTTATTATACACCCTTTAGGGTCTTTTATGAGCCCCTCTCTTACTATATCATTCTCAAGGTCTTCTATTCTATACTCTACACCCTCTACAAGCCTGGCATTCGTTAATCTTCCCTTAGTTGCCATTATTCTTTTCTTCTCTTCTGCTATTCTACTGAAGTAGCTTTTAACGGCTGTCTTGTACCAATCCATATTAGCTCTAAACTCAGCTTCACTCATTGCATAAGTCCCACTGCTAAAAGTATCAATTAACTCGTTTAATTCTCTCTCTAATTCGTTTATCATTATCATCACTCCCTTTATTAGTATACCTTATTATAACATATTCCCTTATTGTTGTCAACTATTATCTTACCAATTATTACAAAGTTTCTCATTCACTTAATTGGAAAGGTAAACAGTGGATTACTCCACTATTAACCATGTTATTCTATAATCTTCATTCTCTATTCCTATTGTATCTTCTAGTAACTCCCATCCTGAATTTAGACCCGATTGTATTAACTTTTCCTGTAAATCTTCTAAGAATTTAACATCATCCGTTCTATACATTTCATGTCTAGCAACTTTACCATTTTTTAAAGAACTTGTTGTTTGTAATAATCTCATTTAAATCACTCCCTTTTTTAGTATATCTTATTATAGCATTTTATTTTGTTAAAGTCAAATGTTTTTTTTTATTTTTTTTGATACTCTCTATATAGAGAGTATCAGTTCATTTAATGCTTTATTTGCTTCTAATTCGCTACTGTAACATCCTAGAGTTTCATAAAGCCCACACTCGTGACTTGCTACTATTCTTATATCACTACTTACATTAAACCAGCTTACAACCTCTATAACTATTCCCATCATTTTCTCAGTCCTTAATATCATTTACATCACTCCCTTTATTTTAGTATATCTTATTATAACATTATTATTTGGAAAAGTCAACTGTTTTTTATGGAAAATACGATTTATTTTATAAATCGTATTACCACAGCTAGAAACACTAAGAACCCAACTAAGAATCCAGCTCCTATCAAATTTAGCATTTCCTCGTTTTCTCTTTCTCTTCTTGTCATTATTCATCACTCCCTTTATTAGTATAATTTATTATAACATTTTTACTAATGAAAGTCAACACTTTTTTCTTCAAATTTTAAATAAATTTTAGAATAATATTCTCTACTTTCTCCACTGTCCATTTTTTGGAAAATCTCATTTATTTCATCATCCACCCAGAATCTATCATCCTCCCCGTATTCACTAGCAATATAATCCTCTATATTGTAATTTTCAGATTCACCCTGTAACCAGTGCGCAATCTCTTTTTCTGTAAATCTCGTTTTAATCTCTTTTATTATTTTGTCAATCTTGTTTTCCATATTGCAATCACTTCCTTTTCCTTAATGTTATCTCAGTAGAATATTTTATTATTATTATTGATAAAGCTACTACTATTAGTAACAACCCTATTGTTATTAGTGCAACTAACACATCATTGTTTTGAACATTTAATTCACTTCTGAAAAAAGCTCTTTTTCCAACATTTGTAAGCATTTAAATCACCTCTTCTTTTGCTATAATTTATTATATCATTTTTTGTTCATTAAGTCAATCCTTTTTTAAAAGATTTTTACTAATAAAAAAGTCCTATAATTTGTTTAGAAAATTTGCAATAAAAAAAGAGGGTTTCAACCCCCTATCTGTTTTCCAATATCATTATCATTCCAATTGTTATAAATCCAACCCACGAAAATAACGAAACGGTTATAAGCATTTTTTTATTTTTATTACTGTTTAATATTAAGTTTTTGATTGTAGTATTTGAAGACTTTGCAGTAATTGAAATAGCCACCATGCAAAGAAGAAATGAAGCAACCATCCCACTCAGATATCCAATAACAAATAATTCCATTTAAATCACTCCCTTTGTTTTAGTATAATTTATTATAACATTTTTCATTCTGATTGTCAACTATTTTCTTTTATTATGCTCATATTCTTCTAGCAAAAAAACAGTTACAGATGCAATAAAACCAAACCAGGATAATAATGTAAACACTGCTAAAACCTTCCTATTGTGCCTATTCTTGAGCTCCGTATCTCCAACTACATACATTATTATAATTGACTGAAAACAAAATGAAACAACCATTCCAACCACATACAACATCATAAATAATATCATTTAATCACATCCTTTATATTTAAGCCTGTTTTCACAGGCTTATTAAAATCGACACAGAGTATATAATAGATACTGAGCTTAGCCCATAAACTAAGAACTCTATACACTTCTCTTTCTTATTGTTCTTTCCTGTTCTTACTGTTATTAATTTTGGGTTTGATAACTTCATTTAAATCACTTCCTTTTATTAGTGTAATTTATTATAGTATTTACACATGATTATACAATCATGTGTAAGAGAACACTTCCAGATAGTAGAAAAGCTATTCCACTTAGTATTAATTTTAATGCTCCTGCTTGGTCTTCATCATACTCCTCACATATTGCATCTTTAACCTCTGCCATTAGTTTTCTAAGTTCTTTCTTCATTATCAATCACTCCCTCTTCTTTAGTATAACCTATTATAACATTTTTATATTTACTTGTCAACACTTTTTTTAGTAAAACCCTGGATTAAATCCAGGATTCTATTGCTTTACTTTCTCTTATTAGTTTATCTAATTCTATTGAACTTTTTTCTTCTAAAACTCCCCTAAAGGCATCTATCATTCTGTTGTAAACATCCATTGGAGGAACTTCCTCTTTATTTGCTATTTGTTTAATTCTCGCTCCGTGCACTTGGTTTATTAGAACCTTTACCATCTCTTTTTTACTCATCATTATTCTTTCCATCTAAATCACTCCCTTTACTTTTGATATACTTTATTATAACATTTTAACTTGGAAAAGTCAACACTTTTTTAAAAACTTTTTACAGGATTTTTGCTTAATTGTCTATGTCTTATGTATATTCCAGGCTCTACCTCTAACTCTTCGGAAATTATTTCCCATATGTTATTATACATAAATTCAGCACTTTTATTTTTAGATATTCCCTCAGCCTTTGCAGTTAGTACCTCAAGATTGTCTGAATAATATATGTAGTCCATTGTTTTCTCTTCACTAATTTTGACTGACACACTAAGCATATATTTTCTCATTTACATCACTCCTTTTTTTTACTATACCAAATTATAACATTTTAACTTGAGAAAGTCAAGAGATTTTTTAAAAAATCTCTATAACTTTTATGTTCTTTAAAGTTGTTCCTGATGTTCTACCTTTCCCACCGTACATTGATATAGTTCCATTGGCTCTTATTCTTTTCCCTTTGTGCTTACAGATTGTTTCATCCATTCTTGCCCAAAAGTGAGATTCTTTTTTACCACTATTTTTAAATTTAACCTGTGAAAATAACACCTCAGCGTATTTTCTCCCATCCCTAGATTTTATATTTACCTCGGCAACTTTCCCAGTAAACGACTCCTTATCTCCTAAAATTCCTATTATTCTTTTTTCCATTTGTTTTCCCTCCTGTTTTTTTACTATAAGTTATTATAACATTATTAATAGATAAAGTCAAGCTATTTTGTAAAAAATTTATTCAATATGTAAATTGTAAATATTAATTTAGTTGATTCTCTCAATACAGCAGTTTTCAGCTCAAAGAATGTATACTTGTTGAATATCCATTTCCTTAAAAAGTTAGTATCCTTTTTTATTTCTGCTCTTTCCCTTTGCTCCTGCCTATAAGATAGGAGCATTAGCATTTCACTTTCATTTAGTTCAACAGTATATTTTTTGTCTTCCATTTATTCCACCTCGTTTTCAATTTCTTCTATTAGTTCCTCGGTTTCCATTAGTAAATCATGTGTTTCACACCCTGCACATCTTTCACTACAACACATTAAACACTCAGCATTAAACAAGTATTCCTTTCTTTCATACATTGCATTTAGTAAATCTTTTCTATCCATTTAAATCACTCCTTTTGTTTTGTATAAGTTATTATAACATTTTTACCTGGTATTGTCAACTGTTTTATTTATTTTTTCTCAAGCTCTCCAAGTTCATGCAATCTTTCCTTTCTTTCTTTTATTTCCCTTTTAAGCTCTCTTATTTCTAAAAGCTTTTCTTTTGCTTGTTTCGGATTGATAAGGTATTTAAAACTTATTCCATCACGACTTATAACAAATTCAAAACCAAATAACAGTAAACTGATTAACCAAGTTAAGATACAATATTGCAAAATTGCCACACCGTATTTCCTCATTTATTTCCTCCTCTTTTTTACTTTATAATATATTATACCATAAAATAAGCCAAATTACAAGAAAAATATTAAGTATTTATAGAATATATTGTGCACCAATTCTGGACATCAAACTCCACCGTTCTGAATCTTGGCAAGGTAAAACTTAAATCGAACAGAAGAGAAAGCCCAATGATACAAAAAAGTGCACCAATTCTGCAATCTGAAAATTGAAAGTGTTTTATTGCTGAAATAGTATTGTTCACAAGTGGCACAATATCATAGGAATGTTTGAATTATGCACACCTTAGACACAAGTGTGTGAAATAGGAACATGGGCTTTCCTGTTATTAAACACATGTACGATTTTCGCTGATGTTCTGAACCCGCAAATCTTACACAATCAACAGAAAAAGTGTTCGGAATACAGATATAGGACATCTAAACCTATTGCTATACGAGTGCACGTGCGCAAAATCCTTGCGAGGATTTTGTCGCAATTGCACCCAGTGAGGGGGAGGGGGAGGAGTGTCCATTTTCTGAACAAAATGCTCATGGCCTATTTCAGAACACTATGTTCTGATTCAGGATTTAACCATTCTGTTCAGTTTCAGAACACCCATTTTTTACATAAAATTAGTGTATAACAAAATGACTATATACATAGAAAAAGAGTATCACACTTTTGGTATAAAGTGCCTTTTTGTTTTTTGCTTTTTACCTTTCCAAGTTGTAACGAGTTCAAATTTGAATCCAGGAATATATAGTAATATTCATATATAACTATTTGCTTTCTCTTCCAATTTGTAAAGATTACAAAATTACTACAATAAAAAAAAAGAGTGTCAATCGACACTCTTTATATTAGCTTATCTATTTTTATTCCACTTCTTAAAATCCCTTTCATTGTTTCGGCTGTTGGCTCAACTAATATTTTGTAGTTTGCTCTTTCTAGTATTGGCATATCTGAAAGCGTATCTCCCATTCCGACAACATACACATCATCAGAAACAACGTTTTTTATTACTTCTCTTTTCTTGTCTGCTGAAAACATTGGAACAGTTATTTTTCCAGTAAATACACCGTTTAAAACCTCGTATCCACTTCCAATTCCGTATACTCTCTCATACTGTTCGTAAGTTCTTATTTCCTCACATAGTGCATTTACTAAGAAGTCCGCACTTCCTGAAATTATGTAAGATTGTCTACCCTCAAGTTCTACTATTGTATCATACCAGTTACTTTCTTTATTAAGAAACTCTTTGCAAAATTCCTTCGCTCTCATGCTTTCAACTGTTTTTCCTTTTAGTTCTGACTGGTAAGCAATGGCACATTCTACAATTAATTTTTCGTTTTTCATGTCTGCTTTCCAGTTCTCATAAGCTCCATTAGTATTTATAACTCCGTTTCTCTCTAAAAAACCACAATGCTCAAGAACTAAGCTCTTTCTTGTTAAAGTTCCGTCCAAGTCTGTAATTACTAATTTTTCTAAGTTTTTCATATTTATCACTCCCTTTAATTTTTACTATAAGTTATTATAACATTTTTCTTTGAAAATTGCAATACTTTTTTTATATTTTTTTAAAAAAGTTTTTTGGTAAAGTAGAGATTAAATCTCTACTTTCCAAGCTCCACTTTTCCAATTCATTGGTTTCCAATGATTTTTTTTCTTTTGTCTGAATAAGTGTTTTAATATTTCATGTTCAATTTCAACGTCCTCTAGTGCTGTATGTTCTTCTATAAAATCATGTTTACCAGTTAGGTATCTATAAATACATTCCGCATTTGTCTTAACATTTCCAACTTCTGAATATAGCCCATATTCTATACAAAACTCTTTATACATTTTTCTTAATCCGTAAATATGAGCTGAGTTTTTCCATATACAGTATATCTCCTTTTTCATTCCATTTATATCTATTCCAAAGGTTTTAAGTATTGCCCCAATATCAAATTGGGCATTGTAAGCACTGAAAACATCTATTGTTTTTAAATCTGAAATTAATTCTTGTCTTATTTCCTCTAAAGGTTTCATAATTCTTAAACCTTGTTTATACATCATTCTATAATGTGGCATTTTATCATAATAGTATGCAGTCTTCATTAATTCCTTATCGCAGATAACCTCTTCTACCAAGTAGGCACAAGTTTTATAAACATTTCCTCTTTTGTCAACTATTTTCCAAGCTATATCATACACCACATTTTTTGGGGCTATTCCTAAAGTTTCAGTGTCCAATACCATAAATAATTTTTTTGCTTTCATTCAATTCACTCTCCATTTTTTTTGTTTTTGTCTGTTGCTTTACTACCCTTTAATTATACTACACTTTCAAAACATTGTCAATACTTTTTTTAAAATCTTTTTGGAAAAGATTGGGGATTATTCCCCAATCACTTCTTCAACTTCAAGAAGTCCACTGTTTAACATTTCCTTAAATTCTTCTTCTAATCCTTTAATCTCTAAGAACTTTCTTAAATCTTTAATAGTTCCTTTCTTTTCCGCTTTACCTTTCTTTGATACAGCTTTTAAAGATATTTCCTCGGTAAACTCCAAATACTTTTTACTTTCTAGCATTGCTTGAGCCTGTTCTTTATAAGTTAATTTACCAATAACTTGTTGGTTCAAGAAAAGTTCTACCTCTTTAACGTCTACCATGTAAAACTCTTTGTCAACTTCCTTAAATCTCTTTGAAAGGTATTGTGATATTTGAGTATCCTTTCCAAATTCCTTCATTACTGCTACCATTGATATTTTTTTGTTTTCCATACTTTCACTCTCCGTTTTAATTTTTTTTACTGTACAGACACTCAGCTTTCATTGGTTTATTGTCTGAACTCGCTTTACCTTACTTATACATTTTACCATTTTTCTTTTCGCTTGTCAACTACTTTTTAAATCTTTTTATTAGATTTTTTCAAGTTGTTTACTCGCTACTTCATTACTACCCTTTAATTATACTACATTTTTTTAACCTTGTCAACAAAAAGTTTCAAGTGTTTTTTCTGAACTTCTCTGTTCTTTTGTCTTCCTTTTCATTACTATAAGTTATTATAACATATAATAGGGAAAAGCTCAAGAAAAAGTTTATTATTTTATGCACTACTTTTAACCATCAATTTTTGACCACTCCAATAGTATGTAAGAAAAAAAAGGGGTTCACTCCATTATAGCATTTTTTGCCCGTCTTTGTCAACTACTTTTTTATAGGTTTTTTCTCCGAAAAAGTCCTATAATTTGCTTGGAAAAATTATGGAAAATAAAAAAGAGGACTTAGTCCTCTTTATTCTATCTCTAAAAATACTGCATTATCTCTATATTCTTCAAGTGTAAAACCTTGAGGCAATGCCTCATTAAAGTCAATTAAAAACTGCTCTGTATCATCTAAATCTGATAGTCTAAATGTTTTATTTAGCCTTTGGAAAAAAGTAGCCAATACCTTTAATTGCTCCATATTGTCCCCTGTTAAATAAACTAATTGCCCTTTTACTGATAATAATATTTTCTTTTCCATAAAATCACATCCTTTTTATTTTTTAAAATATAGCTAAATAATTTTCTTCAGTTTCTTCCGTTAGATTTAAATCATCCGGTAAGCAATCCATTATAAAACCATAGTCCACATCTAAATAACAATCCGAACTGTTACCTTTTAAGTTTTCAAAAACTGCATTTTTTACTCTTGATATCATATCCAGAACTATCTCTACTTCTCCAATATCATAGTCACCACTAATTATATATACTTTATCTTGAATTTTTATTTTCTTCACCCATAACCACCTTTTTTATTTTTTGGAAGAGAGAGAACCCTAAAGGCTCTCTTTCTCCGCTATTTCCTGTCCAAGCTGTAAAGCTAAGTTTTCAGCTTTCAAGCTTATCACTTGGTCTTTTAGCTTTTTATTTTCTGCAAGTAGCTTTTTTACTACGTCTTTGTATTTTTCGAGTTCTTCGCTTTCTGTTCTTTTTACTGGTTCTTTTGTAGCACTTGCTTTTTTTACCACTTTCTTTTCTTCTACCTTGTTAGTAAACTCAAGGTATTTTTTGTTAGCCAGTAGCTTTTGTGCATTTATAACTCTTTCTTTGTTAGCTGAAGTCATTTTTGTATCTCCTACTTTTTCAAGTATTTGCCTTGCTTCCGCTTCGGTTATATAGTCTTTTGATTCTCCCAACATTCTAGTTGCTTGGGATTTGTTGGCATACCCTATTTCCTGCATTAGTTGTAAACAGTTAATTTTCATAAAATCACTTCCTTTTTTAAGTTTATAAGATATTATATCATGTTTTAACCAAATTTGCAATACTTTTTTTTATAATTTTCAGATTTTTTATGTGGAACTTGGATTATTCTCCAAGTTCCTCATTTACTTCTTCCTCAAGTTGCCCAGAGTTTAACATTGTTTTAAACTCTTCCTCAAGTCCTTTTAGTTCTAAGAACTTTCTTAGATTCTTAATAGTTCCTTTCTTTTCAGTTGCTTTCTTGCTAGTCTTTTTAACTGATATCTCTTCTGTAAATTCTAGGTACTTCTTATTTTCAAGTAGTTCCTTTGCTTGTTCCTTATAAGACAGCTTACCTATTACCTGTTGATTCAGGAAGAACTCAACCTCTCCAACACTAACCATGTAAAACTCTTTCTCTTCTGTTTTGAATCTCTTTGCTAGGTATTGAGATATTTGAGTTGTTTTCCCCATTTCCATCATTACTGCTACCATTGAAATTTGTTTTGTCATAAAATCACTCTCCATTTAATTTTTTATTTGTCTTGTAAACCTATAAGTTATTATAACATTTTTTTCAGCTTTTGTCTACTGTTTTTTAAACTTTTTTTTAAGCTGTTAAAATCTTTTTGATAACTTATTTTTTACTATAAGGTATTATATCATTTTTTTTTAAAAATGTATAATATATTATATAGATAAAACCATAAACAAAATAAATACATTGAAAAGTCCTATAATTTTTTCATAATCTCACACCCCAACTTTTTAATGCTCTGACCCTTTTGCATGATTGGAAAGGTAACAAACAAAATCATTTTTAAATATGAAATGCCTTTCAATTTGTAATAATTACAAATTTTTAGAATTTCTGAAAACGAACAGTGTTCTGTTGCAGAACACTTTTTTCAATACATAAAAAAGTATGTATTTTCCTTTGACACTTTTTCTATGTAGCAAATACCTATCTAAATATGTGTCAGAAACAGGGCATATTTTCGTGGATTTGTGTACTGTTTCTGGCCACACTCTCTTTTCGCCTATTGCCATACGAGAGCTTGCGAGCAATTCGCTACCGCGAATTTTGGCTCGAAAGCTCCCTCGGGGGAGGGAGGGGGGTAACAATAAAAATATGTACGAAAATACATAGTTTTCGATGTACGATTTTAATACATAGAAAAATGCGTAGAAAATTTTTTACATATTTTTTTGTGTGAAAATTTTTACATATTTTTCTTGTAAAAAAATACATAATATTAGTGTATAGTATTTTCACTATATTCATATTAGAATTTTCTAATATAGCTTTGACTAACCAGTCGGGAATATATAGGGATATCACTATATCCCTACAAATATATTAGTTTTTTCTAATATGAGTATAGTCATTTGACTATATAGCAAAATAAAAAAAATGGTTACTTTGTAACCATTTCATTTTTGTTATATCTTGTAATAATTCACAATTTCAGCTCTTACTGAATTAATAAGCATTAATACTGGAACAACCAGTATTAAAGTTTTTGTTGCAATAATCATACAACTCGCCCCCTTTATCTATTGTACTGTATAAGTAACTTTTTTATTTTCTGTGTCTGCATATGCTAGAATTATCCTGTCGGCATTTCTGCATTTTTTTATTAATGCTTTGTAACTTGAATTGTCCCCAACTGTTGAACACTTAACTTGATAGGCTGTCCCTCTTGGACTTATAAAATCTATTCCCTCATTATCCAAATCCTTTGAGCTTGTCCCGTCATACAGCTTTTCCAAGCTGTATTCAACCAAAAACCCTATTGCCGTTGGGTCATCCCATTTTCCAAAAAATGTTATAATATCCTCTGCTAATCTTAATCTATTTACCTTTATCATGCTTTCTCCTATTTTTTATTTTATTATTTTTTGGGAAGAGTTGGGGATTATTCCCCAAGCTCCTCATTTTCAGCCTCAAGCTCTCCAGCATTTAGCATTTTTTGGAATTCTTCTTGAAGTCCTTTAAGCTCTAAGAATTTTCTAAGGTTCTTGATAGTACCTTTCTTTTCTGCATTAGCTTTCTTTGAAGTAGATTTTACAGAAACCTGTAAAGTAAACCCTAAGTATTCTTTTGAATCTAACATCTTTTGTGCTTCCTCTTTGTAGGATAGCTTACCTATTACCTGTTGATTTAGAAACTTCTCAACTTCCGAAACCTCAACCATGTAATACTCTTTAAAATCCTTCTCGTCTACTCCTTGAGGAATCTCTTTGAATCTCTTAGCTAGATATTGAGATATTTGCTTATCTTTACCCATAGCCTTTAATACTGATACCATTGAAATTTTTACTGATTTAGTCATACAATCACTCTCCGTTTAATTTTTTATTGCCAGTAAAGGCAGTCTGGTCGCTTGGTTTATTGCCTTAACTCGTTTACCCTTTATACATCTATTATACTACTTTTTTTAACATCTGTCAAACCTTTTTTTTCTTTTTTCTAACTTTTTTTCTATATATCTTGTAGATACTGATTATTCAGAATTTTTACTGAGGTTCAATTCCTCGTTGATGTATCTCTCACCTACATTTAATATTATACAGGAAAAACAACAAAATTGCAAGAAAAACTTTATGAATTAAAAAATTATTTTTTAAGTCATTTCATACGGTTAGGAATATATAGATATTCCTATATGATTTTGAATTAATAATTCACACTCTCTGAATCGATACACAAGTGTACCAAGTACGAATTCATAACTTCTTCAAATACTTTGATTATCAAAGTATTTCCCAGCTAATATTAAGCCTTTTAAAGTATATCATATATATAGAAAAACGACACTCTATTTCTATGTAACAACTGACCCTCGTGGGTCTTTCTACGAGGATTTTCCAAAATGGAAATTTTTTTTGTGGAAAATCCTGAAACTAGCCACTTTTTAAAATCGTGTGCTATTTCGAGAAAATAGCTGTTCTTTTTGCCGACAGTTATTATTCTTCTTTTTTCGTATAATTTTCCTACGGAACGTGCGGAAATTGTGCGAATACGCACACGCCCTTTCGGCGCAAGTTTGCGAAATCCACGCGTGGATTGGCAAGCCTTAGCGCCCGCGGTGGTGGTGGTGGTGGCGGTGGCAGCGGTGAGATTTTTTCTGCCGGTCCGGCTGACCCAGACCGCGGTGAGGTTTTTGCTTTCTCTTCAAGCAAAAAAAAAGACACCTCCCATAATACCTACTGTTTCAGCGGTGGGGGTGTCTTAATAAAAAAAAAGGGCTTCTCGTAAGAGAATCCCTTTTGCTAGTTCCTTCGTAACGCCTTAGTGTGAAGTGTACCATTATTAGTTTTATCTTGATAAAACTTTTTTGCTTTGTTTTTACCTTTCCAAGAGTTATTAGGAGCCTGTCGAAGCTCAAATGCCAAACAATTCTTTGTTTTGATAATTACTTCTATTAATTATATCGTGTTTGACCTATCTGTATATTTCCCAGCCTTTAATTCTATGAACAGTTTCATTCTTTAACAAATTCTTAATATTAACAAGCCTACATCCAAGATGTTGAGCCAAATCGTATTCGGTAGAAAACATCATTTCAATATTGTCTTTTTTAATTTTT
>JACCEE010601827.1_pt1 | contig 27987 bp, 28 predicted proteins | sample 7449931 | NCBI WGS metagenome assembly JACCEE01 (sample SAMN15323457, study PRJNA562643) | freshwater metagenome | isolation source: river surface water | place: USA:Blue River Watershed | collected 2017-08-19 | reverse complement strand
CTGCATTAGAATGGATATTAGATCAATATAAAGAAAAAACACCTAAAGATAAAACCATTGCCGAACAATTTAATAGTTATCGTTTTGCTGATTATAAAGAATTTGTCATTGATTTATTAATGCGAGTAACTACGGTATCGGTAGAAACGGTGAAAATTACAAATATTTTGGCAAACTTAGAATAAATTAATTTACCAATCAAACGAAAAAAACTGCACAAAATGACATCATCAACTGATATACTAAATGGTTTGTATCAAATTCTTCCAAATTGAGTTTAAGATGATGATTATCAATGGTGTTGTTATTGATCAAACTTTTGCCGAAGCTTTTCCAATGAAGGCAACGCGGGTTATTATTACTGCACAAACTGAAAAATGGGCAATGATTAGTGCGCAAGCCATGAGCGGATTCGCAACCTCGGTGATCGCTTGTGGCTGCGAAGCCGGAATCGAACGGGTATTATCCCCCGAAGAAACGCCAGACGGTCGCCCGGGAGTGTCGGTGATGATTTTTGCGATGGGCGGTAAAGGATTAGCCAAACAATTGGAAACTCGCGCCGGTCAATGTGTGCTGACCTCGCCGACTTCCGCCTTATTTGCCGGTATTCACAGCGATAAACCTTTGCCGTTGGGGAAAAATTTACGCTATTTTGGGGATGGATTTCAAATTGCGAAACTGATTCAAGGCAGAAGATATTGGCGAATTCCGGTGATGGACGGTGAATTTTTAACCGAAGCGACTACCGGTCAAGTCGATGCAATTGGCGGAGGGAATTTTTTAGTATTAGCCGAATCTCAACCTCAAGCTTTAGCCGCTTGTGAAGCCGCGATTGCCGCGATGCAACAAATCCCTAATGTGATTATGCCTTTTCCGGGCGGAGTCGTGCGTTCCGGTTCAAAAGTCGGTTCTAAATATAAAACTTTAAATGCGTCAACCAATGATGCTTTTTGCCCCACTTTAAAAGGCATTACCCGAACTGAATTATCCAATGAAATTGAATCTGTAATGGAAATTGTCATTGATGGTTTAACAAAATCGGATATTAATCAAGCCATGCGAGTCGGTATTCAAGCAGTTTGTGAATTAGGGGCTGATCAAGGAATTAAACGCATTAGCGCAGGCAATTATGGCGGTAAATTAGGTCCATTTCATTTTCATTTACACGAGATATTGGCATGAATCCCTTAACTTTTACTTCAAAATATATTCCACAACAACGTGTCGATTTATCCCCGTTAGTTTATCAACAATTAAAAAATTTAACTTTAGCCGACATTGCCGAAATTAAATTACAAAATGGTAAAGCGTTAATTCCGGTATCAGAATTATTTGAATTATCAGGTGAAGATGCTCAACATATTGTGATTCATTCCAGTCATGATAAATTAGATTTTATTGGTAAAAATTTAATTGGCGGTAAAATGACTATCAATGGAGATGCTGGAGCTTATTGTGGTTTAGGCATGAAATCCGGTGAAATAATTGTTAATGGAAATGTAGGTATTTTCGCCGCTGCCGAAATGAAACAAGGCTTATTAATTGTAAATGGTAATGCTGGAGATTTTGTCGGTGCTGCTTTAATTGGCAATGTTATTGGCATGAAAGGTGGAATGGTATTAATTCGAGGAAATGCCGGCGAAAGAATCGGCGATCATTTACGTCGGGGAATGATTTTAATTGAGGGAAATGTGGGCGATTATTGCGGATCGAGAATGACCGCTGGAACGATTGCCGTAATGGGAAAAACCGGTCGCTATTTAGGATATGGGATGCGACGTGGAACTTTATTATTATGGCAAAAACCGCTAACCATTCCAGCAACTTTTAATGATTGTGGCAATCATAGTTTAGCCTTTTTACCGTTATTATTTAAATCCTTTCAATCGTTAAATAGTTTATTCGCAGATTCTAATTATCAATTTAATCGCGTGCAACGATATGTCGGGGATTTAGCCGAAAATATTGGTCGTGGCGAATTATTAATTAAATTGTAATTTGCTTAAAAATTTCTTCTTGATAATTTAATCATTTAAAATTCTTAAAATTGTCCATGTTGACGTAATTGTTGTAACGTTTGATTAAAATGCTGCATTAATTCTCGTGAATGTGGATAAGTTTTAGAAATCATTAAATATAATTTTTGCTCTCCCAATAATTTAGGCATAACCGCAAATTGTTGACGTTGATTTGGATAAAGTTTATCAATTAAATGCCACCCTACTGAAATATCGGTAATAATTAAATCTACACGTTTACCATATAATTTAATTATCCCTTGTTCATCAGTAGCTACATACTCAATGTTTAATCGATTTTGCATAAATAAATTTTCATACCAATATCCAATCACTCCTCCAATGCGATACTTTTTTAAATCGTTTAATTGTTGGTAATTAATGCCTCGCGGATAATGCGATTTAAGATAAAAAAATCCATATTGTGAATTCATTAGCGGTAATGAATAATCAAAATATTGATGTCTTTCTGGCGTATATGAATAAGGAATTCCAGCAAAAACATCGCCATTTTTGAGTAAAGTTTCAATCCGTTTCCAAGGCGCATTCACATATTCAACTTGCATATTCATTTGTTTAAAAACGCTATCTACAATCTGACCAAAATGACCATGATTTGGATTTTTCATTGTAATATAAGGTTGCCATTCAGCAGTGGCAATTTTGACAATCTGATTTTGATTAGCGACCGCATTATGCAGTGAAAAAACGCTAATACAACTGAATATGAAAATTAAAAATATTCGCATTTTTTTAAGTATTTTTATGAAAAAAATAAGAAGGTTATCTACGCTCAAAACCTCGTTATCTTTACGCTTGCTTAAAGTGGTATTTTCTATTTATTTAGTAATTACGATTATTATTACTTTAATTCAAATGTTTAATGAATACATGATTGAAGAACATTTTATTAAAAATAATTTAGTGGTTAGTCAACATATTTCACAACAAAATTTAGCTACGGCAATTTGGAATTATGATCAACCTCAATTAATTGCTAGTGTGGAAGGTATTTTAAAACAACCGGCGATTGTTGGGATTCAAATTTATGATGAACATCAACATATTATAATTGAAAGAGGGCAAATTCTCAATCGTAATAATCAAGCGGTATTAATTAATAATAATCACTATCAAAGCTTAAATTATACGATATTATTTTTACATCAATTCGATTTAAATTATCAACAGAAAAAAATTGCTACTGTAAAATTATTTTCAAGTAATCGAATTGTACTTGAGAAAGTTAAATATAATTTTGCGGTAATTATTATCAATGCCGTAATAAAAACAATTATCTTATGGGTTTTATTTATTTGGGCATTTAATAAATTTCTCACTCGACAATTGGATAGATTCTGTGCCGCCATGGAAGCGATTAATGTTGATCAACATCAAACACCATTATTGCAATTAGAAACTTTTAATACCTACGAATTATCTCGCATTGAATATTTTTTTAATAATTTAATGTTTAGAATTATTGACAGTCGAGAAAAACTTAATGAATTAAATAAAACCTTAGAACAAAAAGTGATTGATCGCACTCAGCAATTACAACAAGCTCAAGCTCAATTAATTGAAACTGAAAAAATCGCCGCTTTAGGTCAATTAATTGCCGGTATTTCACATGAAATTAACACGCCAATTGGCGCGATTTATTCTTCTACGCATCAATTGCAAAAAAATATTCAACAATTTTTAACCGATTTAATCACGGTTGAATTACATAATTCCACCGAAACTACTAAACCTTTATTACAATTAATACCTTTATTATTACAAACGAATTTATCGGTATTATCGGCAAAAGAAAAACGTCAAAAACGCCGTTGGTTAATTGAAAAACTACAATTACATCTTGAAGAACCTTATTTAATTGCTGAATGGTTAATTGATATTGAATATGATACTCAATTATTAATGATGATTATTGAAATGGCTAAATCCTCAAATGCTCATTTATTTATTCCGATTTTAGCCGAGAGTATTCAATTACGAAAAAATTTACAAACCATTTTATTGGCTTGTGAACGCAGTCATAAAATGGTATTTGCTTTAAAATCGTATCAGCAACACAATTATAATACACAACCAACGATTATTAATATTGTAGAAACCATTGAATCAGTATTAGCCATTTATGCTCATCAAATGCAAAATAAAATTGAATTAATTAAACAATATGCCAAACATTTACCCTTAATTTCTGCCTGTTCTGAAGAGCTTATTCAAATTTGGACTCATTTGATTCACAATGCGTTACAAGCTATGAATTATCAAGGAATATTAATCATTAAAGTCGAAACGATCGATCATTATATTCGAATCATGATTGAAGATAATGGACGTGGCATTGCTAAAGAGAATCAATCTAAAATTTTTGAGGCTTTTTTCACCACTCAACCTTTAGGCGAAGGGAGCGGTTTAGGGTTATATATTGTTAAAAAAATTGTTGATAAACATCAAGGAAAAATTAAATTTAATAGCCAACCCAATCGAACTCAATTTCAGATATTATTGCCTTTAATGACTAAATCTTATTCTGAATAATTTATATTTTTTAAAATAACAAGTATCTTTTTCCGCATTTTTAATAGGCTAAAACAATATTATAATTATTTTAGCTATTTTTTGAATTTAAACTGTTATGAATAGGCAATAATACGTTAAATAAAGTACAGCCGGGTTCGCTTTCAACTTCAATTGCTCCCGCATGTTTATCAATAATTTTCTTGACAATATGCAATCCTAAACCACTACCCTCACCAGCCGATTTAGTGGTAAAAAACGCATCAAAAATTTTTGGAACATTTTCCGGTAAAATACCTTTACCGGTATCTTGAATCGTAATTTTAATTACATCAGTAGATTTTTGAATCCGAATCATTAATGTCCCACGATAATCCATAGCCTGTAAAGCATTATGAATTAAATTCATCCACACCTGATTTAATTCATCAGAATAACAAACAATTGCGGGTAAATTATCGGCAAAATGTTTAATTATTTTAACGCCATTTTTAAGTTGCGTTTGATAAAGCATTAAAATAGTTTCAATGCCCTCAGACACATTAACCAACACTTTTTCACCCGAAATATTTTGATGTGCATAATATTTTAAAGCGAAAATGACTTTTGAAGCTCTTTCTGTTGCGGTGCTAATAGTTTGTGTCAATTTTTTTAATTCAAATAATTTATAAATCAGTTCTACGGTTTTTTGCCCAATGGGTTTTTTTAGTAAATGAATAATATAGGTTATATTGTCATAAATTCCCATATCTACTAACATATCTGCAATTGAATCTGCATCATCCACTTTATCACTTAATTGATTAATTAATTCCAAACGTTTGTGACGTAATTCTTTGCTAGATAAAAAATTGGAATCATGATTCAAAACTCTGGTTAAAATAAGTAAAAATTCATCATATTCTTGTTTAGAAAAAATTAAAAATAACGGCGGGATTTCGCTTAATATCTGTGCCAATAAAATTTGAAGCGTTGTCGCCGATGAACTAATAGCCCCTAAAGGCGTATTAATTTCATGAGCAATTCCCGAAATGAGCTGTCCTAAAGCTGCCATTTTCTCAGATTGAATCAATTGATCTTGTGTGGTTTGTAATTCTTGATGTTTTCGTTTTAATTGCCTATAAGCTTGACGTAAATCTTCAGTTTTTTCGGTTAATTCCTGATTGGTTAAAAGCTGTTTATCCAACAATTGTTTTAGCGTTTCTTCCGCTTTTTTACGCTCGGTAATATCAGAAAATAAAGCGACGCGGCGATAAGGCGTTCCATCGCTATTAAAAATGGTATTAATCGATAACCATCCTAAATACAACTCTCCATTTTTTCGTCTATTCCAGATTTCACCTTTCCAATATCCGCTGCCATTTAAATTTTGCCACATTTCCTCATAAAAAAAATTATCTTGTTTGCCAGAATGTAATATTTTTGGGGTTTTACCATTCACTTCTTCAAAATTATATCCGGTTATTTTAGTAAAAGCAGGATTAATTTTAAGAATAATATTATTATTATCTGCCAAAATAATCGCTTCATTAATATTTAAATAGACTTGTTCTAATTCATGATAAGCTAAATTAAGTTCTGCTTGCGCTCGATTTTTTTCATCTATTTGTTGTTGCAATTCCTGAGTTGTGGGTAATTGAAGGGCTTGGGGAATAATTTTAAACATCGCAGCAGCGGTTGATATGGATAATAAAGCCGTAATCATTTTTACATATCCCTCTAGCCAATAAATCGGAATCCAAACACTAATTGCGCCTAATAAATGAGTCGTACCACAAGCTAAAATAAAAGCACCAAACATAGCAATTATCCCGGGATAGGCAATAGTTCGACGTTGATATAAAAAATAAAGTAATACTAATGGAATAGAATAATAGGATAAAACAATAATGATGTCAGAAATAACATGTATCCATAATAAAGATGAATCCCATTGTAAACAATATCCATGCGGAATAAGATTACTATTATTAAAAGTATCGATAATATTAGGCATAATAATTCTTCTCTTACCTCCTTAACTATATAAAAAATAATTGTTTAATAAATACTACGAGCAATCACCCAAATATCCACTCGATCAATACCTTTTTGTTTAGCGATTCTAGCGATTTCATTAACCGTAGCTCCGGTAGTCATTAAATCATCAATAATTGCAATATGTTTATAATTTGAATCTAATTGCATTTCAAAAGCCTGATAAATATTTTGCTGACGTTCTATCGCAGATAAGGTTTTTTGCGCTAAAGTTTGTCTATGTTTAACACAAACATTTGTCAACAATGGAATCTTTAAATAGCTGGCAATCATTTTAGCTAATTCAATATTTTGATTAAAGCCGCGTTTTTGATAATCCTTTTTATATAAAGGTACGGGAATAATTGCCTGAGGCAATTGCTCAGTAATGCTTATTTCATTAATAAATAATTGCGCTAAAATTTTTGCATATTTAGGATTGATTTTTAATTGCAAAATTAAATATTGAATTTGATCACGATATAAAAAAGGGGCGATCGTATAATCAAAATAAGGCGGTTGTTTACTACAAAACCGACAATAAATAGACTGAGAATATTGCGCTATCAAACCGCCACAAATTTGACAATAATCACTATTTCTTGGTAAATGCAGTAAACAATCTTGACAAATATCCTGCGTCAATTCACTTGCAGATCCACAAAATAAACAAGTAAATGGAATGAATATTTTTTCAATGATTTTTAAACTTTGTTTAGTAAATTTAATTCCCCACATTTTAACCATTCATGATTGAATTTGACGTGGATTAAAAGCTTCATTCACACAATCCGCAAATAAATTCGCAGACAATACTAAACTAAACATAAACATAAATGCAGCCGTTAATGACCACCACACCATTGGTTCTCTAGCCATTTCTAATCTGGCACCATTAATCATATTACCCCAACTATAAGTGCTAGGATCAACGCCAATATTAATATAAGATAAAATGGCTTCCGCTAAAACTAAAGAACTGAAATCTAAAACTACGCTAATTAAAATTAAGTGCATAATATTTGGCAAAATATGTCTTAACAAAATTCGACTGGGTTTTACCCCTAAAGAATAAGCCGCTTGTACATATTCCATTTCACGCAATTTTAGCGTTTCTGCGCGTAATAAACGGCATAATCCAGTCCAACTGGTCATGCCTAAAATAAAACATAAACACAATAAACGCATATCAGCTCGGATTAATGGATTGGTAAATGCTAGTGGATGATTTGCCATATAAACTTGTACCATTAATACTGAAGCTGCAATTAATAATACGCTAGGAATTGCATTTAATGTGGTATAAATATATTGAATAATATCATCAACCCATCCTTGAAAATATCCAGCTAAAATACCAAATAAAATCGCAAACGGTAACATAATTAAAGTGGTTAAACTGCCAATAACTAAACCGGTACGAATACTTTTTATCGCTTGATATAATACGTCTTCACCCACTTTATCCGTACCTAAAACATGATAAACACTCGCTAATTGAATTAAAATAGTTATGCTAATCATTAATAGTCCAGCTACCATAATACAACTGCGAATACTGGGTAATAATGGACGTTGTAACCACCAAGGAAAACAATGAGATAACTGCATTATTTTATAAATCATCCCTAAAATAGCTGCATATAAAATCATCCCTTCTAATAAACCAATAACTATGCGTTTTACAATATCGATTAAATGATTTTCTGGAGTGAATAAATGCGCACCGCCATATTGTAAACGCGGATAAACCCATGCACTTTTACCTTGAATATTTACCCATTCTTTGCTATATAATTCAATTGCAAATGGAGCTGAATAAGTTTTTTCACTGTGTAATCTTAATGGATTTAATAAATAATCTAATACGCTGATTATTTCTGATTGTTGATGTAAATTAGAGCGAAAATGAATTGAATCTAATACACTTATGATGATAAAAAAACTGAGCATTAAGAATGAGGTCATTCCAGAAACACTGTGAATGATTTGCAATAATGGACGTTGCCATTGTGGTTGATGCAATAATGAATAAATGCTCAAAATAGCAATAATGATTAGGGCAAAAATTAACCCATCTGTCCATAAAATAATCATGATAAACGCACACGAGGATCAACTAAAGTATAAGAAATATCGGTGAGTAATAAACCTATAATATATAATACCGATCCTAAAAAAACCATCACGCGAACAATGGCAAAATCTTGGCGATTAATTGCATCAATGGTATAACTGCCTAATCCGGGAATACTAAAAAAAGATTCGCTAATTAAACTCCCCATAAATAATAAAGGTAAAATCACCACTAAACCAGTTAAAATAGGAATCATGGCATTTTTTAAGACATGTTTAAATAAAACTTGAATTTCAGATAAACCTTTTGCCCTAGCGGTGCGTACATAATCTTTACCCATTTCTTCTAAAAATAAAATACGATACCACCTTCCGCCCGAACCCATTCCAGAAAATACGCCAATTAAAATCGGTAAAATGAGAAATTTTATGCCTAATAAACTGGGATCATAACCAGAAATTGGCACTAATAATAACCACTTACTAAAAACAAATTGTCCAATAATAATATAAAATAAGGAAGAAATGGACATTAACATGACGCACATTATTAATCCGATTTTTTCTAAATAACTTTTTCTAAATAAAACCATCATTAATGCCACAGTCATATCAGCAATTAATCCACATAATAATGAAGGCACCGCTAAATTTAATGAAGGCCACATTCGTTGAGAAATATCGTTAGCAATATTACGTCCACTATCGGAAACCCCAAAATCAAATTGAAATAAACGAAATGATTTTTGATAAAAAATCGTTTGCGTTATTGGATTATCAGTTTCAGAATTCCACAATAATGGCAAATCATATCCATGTTGATGTTTCCAATTATTTACCGCTGCTTGAGAAATTTGTTTTTGTCCTAATTGCATTCGCGCCATATCATCAGGACTATTAACCACAAAAAATAACGTAAAGGTTAATAAATTAATGCCAATTAATAAAGGAATCGCATATAATAAGCGGCGAATTAAATAATAAATCATGTTAAATTCTCCTTATGATGATTAATTGCCTGAAATAAAATTTGCTCCATTAATTGAAATTGTATTGAGGTTTGAGTCGCGGCAAAAATCTGCGATTTAAAAGCCGTTAAATGAAATCGTTGTAAATACCAAGCAATATGTTTTCGCGCTATTCCTATCGCTAATTTTTCACCATAAAATTGATAAATTGCGATTAAATGTTGCAAAATAAAAGGATAAACTGCCGCTAATGAGTGATCAATTGGCGGTGAATGCGGCGCGAAATAGTGTTGAAATTGTTGAAAAATCCAAGGCTGACCTTGCGCCGCTCTGCCTATCATCACCGCATCGGCAGCAGTATAAGTCAAAACCGCAGCCGCTTTTTCGGCACTGGTAATATCGCCATTCGCAATAATCGGCAAACTAACTTGTTGTTTTACTTGCTTAATTGTCTCATATTCAGCCTGTCCACGAAATTGACAAGCGCGAGTTCGTCCATGAATAGTCAAGGCTGAAATGCCCGCTTGTTCAGCTAAATGGGCAATCGTCGCGGCATTGCGCTGATCCTGATCCCAACCGGTACGAATTTTTAACGTCACCGGAATCGTCACCGCCTGCACCACCGCTTGTAAAATCTCGGCAACTAATTTTTCTTGTTTTAACAGAGCTGAACCAGCGGCAACTGCACAAACTTTTTTCGCGGGACAGCCCATATTAATATCAATAATATCAGCACCTTGCTGTTGATTGAAACTCGCAGCTTCTGCCATTTTTCGCGGATCAGTACCTAAAATTTGCACCGAACGCAAACTAGGATAAGCATCCTGTCTCGCTTTATATTGCGTGCGTCGATGATGCCGTAAATGGGGATCAGAAGTGAGCATTTCCGATACCGTCAAACCTGCGCCGAGTTGATAACACAATTGGCGAAACGGTAAATCGGTAATGCCAGCCATCGGTGCCAAAATAAAACGGTTGGCTAACCTATATTGACCGATAGTGAGCATCCTATTTACCACATTAAATTATCAGGAATGACATAATCCGCATATGGATCCTCTGTCTCGACCGCGGTCGTTGTCGAATTTAATAGCAATAATCGTTCCGGTTCAAATTCAGCAATTTTTTCGGCAATCGCGGCATCGATTAACACATATCCTTGATCTGCTTTGACAATTGCGATTCGTCCACGACTGAGTTGCGAACGCATTTTATCATTGACATAAAGCGTTTTAACCGTCGTTCCGTCGGTAAAATGATACGCAGAACCTTCAGGGTCTTGATTTTGTTGATGTAATTGTAACCACTGTTGCACCTGAGCTGCTTTAGCTTTTTGATCCAACATCTGCTGCTTTTGCAAATTGAGCAAGCGATCTTTTTCAGCCTGTTCAGCCTTAGTCTGTTGTACCGATAATTTCACCTCATCGACAACAGTGATTCCCTGTTTTTGTTGTTGTTTTTGTTGCTTATGTTTTTCGGTTTTAATGGTTTTTGCTGCCGCAGAACTAATTAAACCGGCTTGTAATAATTGTTGTTGTAAAGAAAGTTTTGCCATAAAAATGAATCGAATGAGTTAGCTAAAAAACAATAGTTTATAAAAAATTGCTAATATTTTGCAAAATATCCACTTTTTTAAATCAACAAAAAATAATATTTTACAAATTTATTCAAACTAAAAAATAATGAATAATTTATTGTATAATTTTATCCAGTTAAAAAGATTTATCGCCCTATTTTCACCTTTTTAAAAATGTGATTCGGATTTTTGATTAATTTTTAAATAAAATATTATGAATATTCCTACTATAATGAATGCGATTACCATTACCGATTCTTCAGCGCAAGGATTAAAATTAAATTCGATTGCTATTCCCGAACCTAAAGCAACAGAAGTCTTAATTCGTGTCGTGGCAACAGGAGTAAATCGTGCTGATATTATGCAACGTCTTGGACATTATCCACCGCCATTTGGAGCGTCGCCTATTTTGGGATTAGAAGTATCAGGAATCATTGTGAAATGTGGATTACAAGTTCATCAATTTCAAATTGGCGATCGAGTTTGTGCCTTAATTAGCGGCGGCGGTTATGCAGAATATTGTGTAGCGGATAGTGAATCTGTTTTGCCTATTCCATCTTCAGTCAATTTAATTGAAGCGGCAAGTTTACCGGAAACTTATTTTACCGTTTGGAGTAATTTATTTCAAAATACTTTATTAAATCAAAACGATTATTTATTTATTCAAGGAGGCAGTAGTGGAATTGGAATTACCGCTATTCAATTGGCTAATGCGTTTGGTATTAAAGTAATTGCAACTACAGGTACGAAATTAAAATGTCAACGTTTATATGAATTAGGCGTACAAGCTGCAATTCATTATCCTACTCAAGATTTTGTGAGCGAAATTGAACAAATCACTTCTGGAAAAGGGGTAAAAGTTATTTTAGATATTTTGGGAGGTAATTATGTAGCTAAACATTTACGTTGTTTAGCGATTGAAGGTTATTTAATTCAAATTGCTGCACAATATGGCATTAAAAGCGAAATTAATTTATTAAGCTTAATGGCAAAAAGACTTACGCTGACTGGATCAACATTACGCGCCCGCGATAATGAATTTAAAGCTAAAATTGCACAACAATTATATACTCATGTTTGGCATTTATTTGCGAATCAAAAGATACGTCCGATTATTGATCAAATTTTCCCATTAGCGAATGCAACTGCGGCGCATCAACGCATGGATCATCCCGATCATTTTGGTAAAATCGTATTAATTGTTGATGAATCAATTACGCCATAAATTTAAATTGAAAGCGGCTGTTTATTAAATTGTTGCTCTAATGCCCATTGTATATGTTCACGAACTAATTGGGAATCGTGCGATAATTTTTGCTGTAAATGCTGTTGAATTTCAATTGAATAAGGCGCGTTGCCTAAAGCCACTGCAATATTGCGCAACCATCGATTGTATCCTAATCGACGAATCGCTGATCCTTCGGTTTTAGTTAAGAATTCAGTTTCAGTCCAAGAAAATGCTTGAATTAAAGACAATTTATCTAAACCATGACGCGGTAAAAAATCTTTTTCTACCGATAATTGCGCAAATTTATTCCAAGGGCAAATTAATTGACAATCATCACAACCATAAATACGATTCCCTATTAAATGACGTAATTCAAGCGGAATTGATCCGTGTAATTCAATGGTTAAATAAGAAATACAACGTCTAGCATCAATTTGATAAGGTGCAACAATCGCTTGTGTCGGACAAATCTGTAAACATTGGCTACAATTTCCACAATAAGCTTTTGTTTGTTGATCAATTGGCAACGGTAAATCGGTATAAATTTCGCCTAAAAAAAACCAAGAACTGTATTGTCTATGAATGATATTAGTGTGTTTTCCTATCCAACCTAAACCGGCTTTAATCGCTAATGGTTTTTCTAATACCGGCGCGCTATCGACAAAAACTCTATAGCCAAAATCGCCAATTTGTTGTTGAATAAAATTCGCTAATTGTTGTAATCGTTGACGTAAAACTTTATGATAATCACGCCCTAATGCGTAACGAGAAATAAAGGCGGAATTAGATTGATTTAATTGTTGTTGAATATGGTTAATTGATTCTGGTAAATAATTCATTGCTACACAAATTACTCGTTGAGTGTCTTTAACTAATTCTTCTGGATGTGAACGCTTTGTACCATGTTTAGTCATAAAATTCATTTCACCTTGAAAATCCTGTTCTATCCATTGATTTAATTGTAATTCAGCCTCAATTAGATTAATATCGCTAATACCAATCTGGTTAAATCCAAGTTGATAAGCTTGCTGTTTAATTAAAGTAGTTAATTTTAGTAAATCATTATTTGTCAATTCATAATAGTTTATCATTGAAATTCCTTTAGGAGAAAAATTTGAATACTTTAGCCAATTTATTTTATTCTGTACAAGATATTCGTGCGATTGAACGAATAGCCATTGAGGATTATCATATCGATAGTTTTCAATTAATGCAAACAGCGGCAGAAGTTGTTTTTAAACAATTAACTCTACATTATCCACAAACACGATCAATAACGGTTATTTGTGGTGCAGGAAACAATGCGGGAGACGGTTATTGTGTAGCAAAATTGGCATTATTATCCGGCTATCAAGTGATTGTTTATGCGTTAACTACTCAATTAACTGGAGATGCGTTACTCGCTTATCAACATTATCAACAACTGGGTGGCAAAATTTTATCGTTTAATTCCGAAATGAATTTTACTACCGATATTATTATTGATGCCATTTTTGGCAGCGGTTTAAATCGTCCAATTCATGAAAATATTGCGCTAGTGATTGATAAAGTAAATCGTAGTTCAATTCCAGTGATTGCGATTGATATAGCATCTGGATTAGCCGCTAATACGGGGCAAATTTATCAACATGCAATTAAAGCAGATTTAACCATTACTTTTATTGGTTTAAAATTAGGTTTATTTACTAATGATGGTCAAGAATATAGTGGTCAAATTATTTATCATGACTTAAATATTCCTGCGGCTATTTTCAATCAATTCACCCCAATTGCAGAAAAATTATTACCTATTCAATTCGCAAAAAGACATCGTAATTCACATAAAGGTATTTATGGACATTTAGGCATTATTGGCGGTGATATAGGCTATGCTGGAGCAGTGAGATTAGCCGCAGAATCCGGTTTACGTTGTGGTGCTGGATTAGTCAGTATTGCCACTAGACAAATTCATGTTTTAACTATTATTCAAGGCTGTTTTGAATTAATGGCTCACGGTATTGAAACCTCAAATGAGTTATTACGTTTCTTAGCAAAATTAGATGTGATTGTTTTAGGTCCGGGTTTAGCTCAACAGACATGGGGAAAAATGATTTTTGATGGAGTGATTCAAGCTGAATTACCCATGGTGATTGATGCAGATGGGTTAAATCATTTAGCTCAATTCCCAAAGTTTTATTCAAATTGGATTTTAACGCCCCATGTTGGAGAAGCCGCGCGTTTATTAAATTGTAATACGCAAACGATTCGTGAAAATCGCTTAGTAGCTATTCAAAAAATTCAACAAAAATATGGCGGAGTTTGTGTATTAAAAGGATGTGGTAGTTTAATTTATGACGGTAAAAATGCTTATATTGCTACTGAAGGTAATTCCGGAATGTCAACCGCCGGAATGGGAGATGTATTAGCTGGAATGATTGGCAGTTTTATTGCGCAAGGATATTCGTTAATTGAAGCGACTAAAGCTGGAGTTTATTTCCATAATGCAGCCGCAGATTTGGCGGCACAAAATGGAGAACGCGGAATAATTGCCAGTGATTTATTTTCTTATTTTAAACAATTAATTAATTAATTATTTCTTTTATGTTTACCGAAAAACTTGCTTTACAATTAGCTAACTTAAAACAACAAGGCTTATATCGCTCTCATCAAGTGATTGATTCTCCACAAGGAATTCAATTATTAATTCAAGGTCGTCAAATCATGAATTTCTGTAGTAATGATTATTTAGGATTAGCTAATGATCCACAAATTATTCAAGCACTACAGCAAGGATCAAATACATATGGCGTAGGCAGTGGTTCTGCACATTTAATTTGCGGACATAGTCGTGCGCATTATTTATTAGAACAAGAATTAGCCGAATTTACTGGACGTGAACGAGCGTTATTATTTTCGACTGGATATATGGCAAATTTGGGCATTATTTCAGCTTTAATTGGCAAAAATGATTTCATTTTTGAAGATAAATTAAATCATGCTTCATTATTAGACGGTGCTTTATTATCAACAGCTACTTTTAAACGTTATCGCCATCTCAATATCGAACAGTTAATTGTGCAATTAAATCAAAATCAAGGCGAAAAATTAATTGTCACTGATGGTGTATTTAGTATGGATGGCGATTTTGCACCGCTACCTGATTTAGTGAAAATAGCGCGAGATTATTCAGCGATATTAATGGTTGATGATGCGCATGGATTTGGCGTTTTAGGTGAAAATGGCGGTGGAATTAGCGAATATTATCAATTAAATGCTGAACAATTACCCATTTTAATGGGAACTTTGGGAAAAGCTGTAGGGACATTCGGAGCTTTTGTCGCGGGTTCTGAATTATTGATTGAAACCTTAATTCAAAAATCTCGCAGCTATATTTATACTACGGCATTTCCAGCAGCGATTGCAGAAGCGACCCGTTGTAGTTTACGATTAATTAAACAACAATCTTGGAGGAGATTACGCTTACAATCCTTAATTGATTATTTTCGCAATTGTGCTAGACAATTAGAATTACCGGTTATGAATTCTATATCTGCTATTCAGCCTATTTTAATTGGCGATAATTTTCATGCGTTAAAAATAAGTCAACAATTATTAGAATTAGGTTTTTTAGTCACCGCGATTCGTCCGCCTACTGTCCCCAAAAATCAAGCCAGATTAAGAATTACTTTATCGGCTTTGCATTCTGAATCTCAAATTGAGCAATTATTAACTGCAATTCATCATTGTTATCATCAACTATTTAAGGAGATTCGATAATTTGAAAAAAAGTTTCAGTGGATTTAATCATGCCTAATTCATGTCTAGCACGTTCTTCAATAGCTTCAGTACCATTGCGTAGATTTAACACTTCGGCATATAAACCTGCATTACGATCTTGGCTCTCTTGAACTTCTTGTTTTAATTTTTTTAAACGATTTTCGTATTCCAAAATTTGACCAATTCCCCCCTCGCCATTCCATAATCGATTTTGTAACATTAGGGTTAATCCAATCATTAAAATGGCTAATATTAATTTAAACATAATTAGAATAAGGAATGGTTAATTTTATTATCTGTAAGATCGCAGCTATTGTTAAAATCATTTTATTTATCAAATGAGGAATGATAAGCTAAATCCGCTACTGCAAATGCAGGAAAAATATCTGCAATCGTCAGCGTATTTGATAAACTTTGAAAAGAAATTAATTGATTAATCGACAAATATTCAAATTCTAATTCTTTAGCTATTTGTGCAACCAAAAATTGTCCAATTCCTGCACCAATTAAACATGAATGATTGGGAAATCGAGATAATTGACGTAAACAAGCCTGTTGTATCGCATTTTTTTGTTGATATTTTAATTGTTTGGCAATGATTAACCATTGATCATATTCATGATGATTAAAATCTTTTCCTAACATTCTAGCCAATCGACACGCACTCGCAATCTTTGTTTTATCGCCACCATCTGCGGTTTCAGCTTGATCATGACACGGATTTAATTCTCCAGTTAAACGATAAACATCCGCCATCGTGGCGAAATATTCAGCCATTAAATAATGAATTTGTCCCTGCCAAAAAACTTGCTGACTCACAGCCATAATTGGCGTGCGTCCAATTCCGCTATAAACTAATTCCTGAGACTGCAATCTTTGCGCATCTGTTTTTCCAATATATTCAACTTTTCTTTGATTAATAAGCAAAATATCCGTAGTCGTACTGCCAATATCGATAAATAATCCATTATCTATATGTTGCGCAATCCAATTCGCACTCGCTAACCAATTCATAGAAGCAATTGCTAAATAATGTTGTGATTGAATTTGATTAATTGAAATAAAACCGAATTCTGCGGCATAACACCAAGTATTTTGTTTTAATTCCGCTTGTAACACTGCAATAATTTGTTTGACTCCTTCCATACGATTAGGAAATAAATCCACTAATTCACCCGTCATAGTCACGAAATGAATTAACGAATAATGATGATAAGAAGATAAAATATTTTGTATGGCTGTAATTAAATGATTTAACCCCTGCCATAAAGGACAAGGAAATTGATAAATATCAGCGGTATAGGTTTGATAATTTAAAATAGCGGCTTTAACGTGCGCGCCGCCAATATCCCAACCAACAATTAATGGATTCATAGTTAAAACTCGGTAAAATTAATAGCTATTGTTTGATAAAAACTTGGTGATAAGTTAATCGGTAATTGTATTAAATCTATGACTATTTTCGCTATATTTATCCCTAAAGCTTGACGAATTCCTATATATGAACTGGTTAAACGTGGATTAATTTCAACTACGATTAATTGTTGTTCTATTTGTAATAAATCGATACCAATATATCCTAATAAATCTGGAAAAGCGATAGCAATTTTCGATAATAAAGAGTCAAATGGTTGCGGATTGATTGATAAATTGACCAAACAACCTTTTAAATGAAATTGACAATCATGAATGGTTAACTCTTGTTGATTAATACAAATTAATTGGGCTTGTCCACGATAAAATAATGCGGATAGACTTAAAGGTATTCCTTGAATATACGGTTGAATTAAATAATTATTCTTATTGATAATTAAGGGGGCTATTTTAGTATATTCGGATAAATGAGTTAAAACATAATTATCTTGACAACCTACTCCCTCACGCGCTTTAATAACACAAGGAAAAAATAATGAATTTTGAATTTCATTGAATAATTGACTAGGAATCGTTGGAATATGCGATTCGATTAATTTTTGGAAACATATCCATTTATCTCCAGTTTGATGAATTGCCATAGAAGATGAAGAAAATAATTGACAGTTTGCCTGTTCCGCATACTGCGTAAAGCGATATAATAATTGCTCAGTTTCTGGAATAATTAACCAAACTGCATCTACTTTAGTTAATTGCTTTATAAATAGCAATTCTAAATCATCCGACTGTTCAATGATAATGGTTTCAATAATTGAATTGATCTTGATTGAACAACGATGATCTAATAATACGGTTAATTGATGTTCCGCTAATTCAGCAAAATCGGCTAATAAACTTTGTAACATCAATAAACCTTCTTGTGCTAAACTTGAAGGTAATGCTTGAGCTGCAAAACCACCGCCACTCAGATATTCAAAAATTAATATTTTCATTAATCATTTAGATTTTATTTAATCAGCCTGCCAAACATTTTCACAAGCAGCAGGTAATTTGGGTTTAGCTTTAATCGGTCTGGAAGGATTCACTGTTTTAGCTGGATTTAACCACGATTGCAATTCTTCACCACATCCATCGCCATTAGGAATAGCTAATTGTGGCTCACAGTCAGGACTTTCTTCTGGACATTTTAATCGTAAATGAAAATGATCATCATGAAAATACCAAGGGCGAATTTTATGTAACCATTGTCGATCTTCACCAACCATTTCACATAAATCTTTTTTAATTAAAGGGTTCACAAAAATTCTTTCTATTTCAGAAATATTCGCCGTTAATTTCAATAATTGTTGTTGCTTATTTGTCCATTCTGAATTTAATTGTAAATGATCATGAGTAAGCATTGAATTTTGTGGCCAATGAGCGCGATTAGCATCTATTTCAGAATCGGCAATAAATTCTAAATTAAACCAAATATCGGCATCAATTCCACTTTGATGACTACGATGTCCAAAAGGCAAAGGACCTCCTCGCGCTTGAGATAAATCTCCTATATGTAACAAGCCTAATTTTTGCTCGGCTACTGAACGGGCTAAATTTTGTAACACATTGATTAAATTAGGATGTCCATAATGACGGTGACGTTCTAAATGAACTACCGCATATCCTTCCCCTTGTAAAGGCAAGGGTATAGCCCCAGCAATACAACCATTATTAACCTGACCAATCACTTTAGCTGCCGAATGACTAGGCTGTTGAGCTTGTTCCCAAGCGTGTGCATTTACAAGAGTTATTCCTATAAAATACACAATGATTACAGATAATAATTGAATAACTATTTTATTTAGATAGATAATAGAAATAGACATAAAATTGAATGATAAAAAATGAAATCCATTTAAAAAATCGCTTATTTATAGCTAATATCAGAACCCTAATCTTTACAAATTTATCAGGATAGTTAAATTAAAAGGGTGAGCATTTTTTGCGAAAAACCTGTTAATTTTTAACGTAGAACCTGCTTAATTATTTATGTTATATTAACTCAATTTTTAATAAGATAAAAGATGAGGTAAAAAAATGGTTAGTCTAGAAACTCCGGTTTGTGAATTTGGTAAACCTGCAATTGATTTTGAATTATTAGGCACTGACGGTCGTTATTGGAATTTGCAACAATGTATGGGCAGTAAAGGATTATTAATTATGTTTATTTGTAATCATTGCCCGTACGTTAAAGCCGTAAAACATCGAATAGTTCGTGATGCTTTGGAATTAAAAGCTTTAGGCATTCATTCGGTAGCGATTATGTCAAATGATACAGTAGCTTATCCTGAAGATTCATTTGAAAATATGCAAAAATTTGCCCAAGAATTAGATTTTTGTTTTCCTTATTTATTGGACGAAACTCAAGAAATTGCTAAACAATACGGCGCAGTTTGTACACCCGATTTTTTCGGATATAACTCACAATTCCAATTACAATATCGCGGGCGTTTAGATGCCAGTCGTAAAGAAACTGCTCCCGAAAATACTAGACGCGATTTATTTGAAGCCATGAAATTAGTTTCGGAAACTGGACAAGGTCCAGAAATCCAAATTCCGAGTATTGGTTGTTCATTAAAATGGAAACCAGATGTTATTTAATTCCTAATTAGCTTCTGAAAAACACCACTTTATCCCTAAAAAAGGGTTGATCAATCAACAATTACTGGGAAATCTAAATTAATCTTAATAAGGCTGAAAGATGGGCATTAACACTTTCAGCCAAAGCAGATAATTCATAACCGCCTTCTAATACCGAAATTAATCGACCTTCACTATATTGATCCGCAATATTGATTAATGCGGTGGTAACTTCATAAAAATCTTGCGCTTGTAATTCAATTGAACTTAAAGGATCATTCATATGCGCATCAAAACCGGCTGACAATAATAATAATTGTGGCTTAAAATTATGTAATGCCGGCAATACGATTTGTTGATATTTTTGTTGAAATTGAATACCGGATTCTCCAGAATACAAAGGAATATTTAAGATATTGCCTATTCCTATTTCAGAAGGATAACCCGTCCCGGGATAATTCGGCATTTCATGGGTAGAAATATACAATATTTCAGCCGTATTTTGAAAAGCTTTTTGCGTTCCATTTCCGTGATGAACATCAAAATCGACAATTGCAATTCGATTCAACGCATAATGAATTCTCGCATATTCTGCCGCAATAGCGATTGAATTTAATAAACAAAATCCCATTGCCTGAGTCGGCGTTGCGTGATGACCCGGCGGACGCACCGCACAAAAAGCGTTCATCTGAGTTTCACTGCACACTTGATCTACCGCATCGCAAACCGCATTTACCGCCGCCAACGCCGCCGTCATCGAATGTTGACACATCACCGTATCTGCATCTATTTCTCTATAAGATTCAATCACTTCTATCAATAAAGAGTGCAACAATTCGGGGTGATGAATGCGTTGAATATGCTGCATTAAATCCGGTTTTAATAGTGGCTGGCGACGAATTAATTGCGGATAATTGGCTGCAACTTGTTGAATGACTTGAAATCTTTGTTTGGATTCAGGATGCCCATTACCGGTATCATGCCATTCACATTCAGGCGGCGCGTAATACAAAGTGGTCATTAATGCCATCCTCCATAACGTTTTTTCGGGTCTTTAGGCGCATTAATGCTCGCATTTTCAGCAGCTTGACGTAAATTTGTCGGCGTATATCCGCCTAATAATAAAGCCTGCCGCGCAATTTCGGTGGTAAAAGGATTGACATCATAATGATGAATATTTGGGTAGATAACGATATTTTTCAATGAGTTAGCATTTGAGGCTAATTTCACTATTAAACTTAAAGGTAATAAAGTTTGGGCTGGAATTACTAAATGATAATCACCGTGAACAATTGGCGCGCTAATAACCAATTGTTGTTTTGCATCAAAGACTTGAATCTGACCGGTCTCAATTAAACCTTGATCATCATTGACTTTTCCACGCAATTCGGTGGCAGTTTGATAATGCGAAGCCGCAGAATTGGCAGAAATTAAGGTTGAAGTAGAGGCTGAAGGTTCACAAGCGCACAGTAAAATACTGCTAACGCTTAATAAAACAACTCGTTGAATAAATTGAAACATGACAATAACCGATTAAATAAAAATAAATCATCTTATCAAGTGATTGGTAAGAGTCAATCAGATCAAAATAAAAAAGCAGTGTTAAAACTCATCATTCAATCACAATTGGTTGTAAAACGATTACAATAATCTCTCTGTTTAATTTACGATGAGCAAATACAATGAAAAAATTTACACCTTGTCAAGATAAATGCACATATGAAGGTTCACATTGTGAAGGTTGTGGTCGTTCTCACTCAGAAATTAGTGAAACTAAAAAACTCACACAATCGATTATTCATTTTCTAAAAAGCGAAAATTACGATAATCCTGAATTATTTTTAATTAGTTTAAATCAAAAGATATTAAAAAAAATCCAGCGATCTAAATAAAAAAATAATAGGATATTTAATTACCAAATACCTTTCCACCAAGGGGATTGAATGCGTTGATTGAGTAATTGTTTCGCTTTATTCACCGGAGTTATTTCTCCATTTGGTGATTGAATATCCTGATTAGAATTCATTTGCTGATGAATATCTCGAATATCCCAACCGGTTAAATCCGCTAATGTTTTGGCTTCAATTTCATGACGTACGGCTAATTCTTTAAAATATTGTATGGCTGCTGGACACTGTTTAGGTGAACCCTGCCAAGCATGTCTTAATATATAACGTGTTTGGAAACTTTCGGTATCTCCAGTTTCTTGAAAGGTTAAATCTTCAGGAAAACTCTCATTGGTATAACGTAAATGCAAACGAGTAACTTGTACCGGTAAACCGCGACTAAAATCAGTATATTCTTTTAGCCAAAAAACGCCTAATTGTTTTAATTCATTAGGCGTTAATGGCGTGGTCGCACAAGGATCACACCAGCCCATATTCCAAAAATATTCGGTAAATACCGCCGATAAATGTTGTTGATTGGCTTGAAAATCAAATAATGCTTGATAAAATTTCGCAAAATTCGATTGAATAAATACGGGTAAATCGATATTCGTCGGTAATTTAATGGTTTGATAATTAGTTACCTCAACTCGACCTTGTTCAGTTAATAAATAAATCAATAAATCTTGCACTCCATTTGCATTAATCATTCCTAAACGCAGTGGCAACATAAATTTTTTTGATTCAAAAGCAAATTGTAATGGACGTAAAAAATGTAAACCGGTTTTTTGTTGCTCTTTGAGATTAACTTTAGCGACAAAAAATTTCATTTGTTGCAAAATATAAGGCTTTAAAGCGCGATTTGCCCCTTGCGGTAAATGATAACCATTTTGTAATAACCAGGTTTCTAATCCTTTAGATTCTTTTGCCGATAAAATCACAATATCATATTCACCAATAGTATATTCCGCTTCAACCGTTACGCCTAAAGATTTAGATTTTTCCAAAGTATTACCTAAACTCGGTAAAGGTGCCGCGGCAAAATCCGCCATTGCGCGTAATGCCGGAGCTTGACAAGGACTTTCATCGTGATATTCCACTAATCTTGGCGCAGTAAAATCATCAATTCTTTTAAATAGTTTTTCATCGCCAATATGAATTTGTCCCGCTTGTAAAACTTCAGGAACTGGAATTACTAAAGCAAAATCTATTAATTCACCTTGATAATCATTCATTAAACTCAATACGGTTTTATTATCTTGATGAGCGATAATCACTTGTGACGCATGATTATATAAACTCGCATCAGCTTTAGCGACATAAAAGCCACAAAATGCCTGACTCAATTGTGGCAACAGTAAAATAAATAAACTGAGTATAATTTTTTTTATCATGTTGAATCAAGATTCAATTGAATTATAAAATAAAAATATTATCATTGAGCATCCGCATTTTTTTGAATTAAGTATTTATGCGATTCAATTCATTTAACGCATAATCTAAAGCCGCAAAAATTTTACCTATTTTATTTAAAGTAAATACTTCTTCATTTTTAATAAAATGTCTGCCTTGTAATTTACCAAAATGCCAAACTTCAGCATCAGTCACAACGCCATGAATTGCTATATTAGTTGAATTCAATTTTTGTGCCGCAACCATTTCCGCTAAACATTGCCCCCATCCTTCAGTAAAATTATTTTGTTTAGCTTCTACCACTGCTAAAATCGGCAACCCTAATACGGTTTTACCTAATTCCGAACGAGAAGTAAATAAATAATCCGGAATACCGGTTAAGATTTCATTATAATTTAACGTTTTATGACTCCATAATACATAATTTTCCGCATATTGTTTATAAATTTCGCGCAAAATTGGATAAATAATATTTTCACAACGTGCAGCTTCAGAAGAAAAAATATCTAAATATTGGCGATTAAATTTTAATTCGGATATAAATTGCTCTGAAGGTTGAATTTCAGGAAGATTTAAATAATTGGTTTCCAGATATTTAATTTGAAAAGTTTGTTGAACTTGTTGAATAGATTTAAAATCAGTAAAAGCCATTTATTTTCCTACTTAATGTTTAGCGATTTAAGGTTCAGCACTAAAGCGATAATTTTGCAATAATTGCTGGCAAGAAAAATGATCATCTGCATTACATCCTTGTTGATAAAATTCAATCGCTTTAGCCACATTTTGTTGTTTTTCATAAAGTTGGGCTAATTCTCTGCAACTCATTGAATCGCCAGCATGACAGGATTTTTGGTACAGTTGTATCGCTTTTATAAAATCTTGCGCGACTCCGTCACCACGCTCATACAATTTTGCCAATAAAGTACAACCGCGAATTTCGCCTTGATTGCAAGCGCGAGTTAAAGGGGAAACAGCTTTAGCAAAATTTTGTTGCACACCTTCGCCTTTAAAATACATTGAACCAACAATCATGCAACTTTTGGCTTGTCCTAATTCGCAAGCTTGTAAGTGCATGGTCATTGCCTCAGCTTTTAAATAATTCAATTCATTATTGAGTTCACTATCTTCGCTAATATTGGCTTGAGCTGAAACTAACTCGATTGAGAACATTGCTAATAATAGCAATAAATGTAATATCGTTGTTAATTTCATATAAAAACAGATAATTCTAAAAATTAATCTATTAATGATTTGACGAAATGATCAAACATCAAGAAATCAGAATTTTATCATTATAAAGATTGTATATTGCAAAAAGATGACAATTGTTTAACTGCAAATAGACTAACGTAAATTAATTAATATAAACTCTGGTTTGAGAATGAATTTGAGAAAATAATTGAATAATATCGGCATTTTTCATCCGAATACACCCATGTGATTGAGGTTGTCCATTAAAAGATTCATCAGGACTTCCATGAATATATATATATCGCCAAGTTGAATCAACTTCACCATAACGATTTCGATAAGGTTCTAATCCACCTAACCATAAAATTCGACTTAAAATCCAATCGCGTTGTGGAAATCGTTTAGCTAAAGCCGAATGATAAATTTCACCTGTCCATCTTCTTGCAACCAAAACACTATTAATAGGCAAGGTCGCTCCAATTCTTGCCCGAATTTGATGCCAACCTCTAGGTGTACAGCCGCTATTTCTGAATTCCCCCGCGCCATTTTTCGCCGTAGAAACTTCATAACGAGCGACTATTTTTTGATCAATTATCCAGATTAATTGTTGTTCTACAATCGATATGTTTAAATAATCTTGTTGATAAATAGAATAATCGCGCATGATGATGTCCGTTATTACGATTTTTTGCTATAATTTGATCTAAATCAGGATCAAAAATTAAACCATTTTGATAATCAATAAAAAATATCATTCTCTTTTTTCATCAATTAAAAGCGTTACTCAGTATTATAAAATGCGATCTAAAACTCAAAAACCAACTCAAAATAGCGATAGCTTAATTGCCAATGCCAGACGCGAAAAAGAAGCTCGTGAACAAGGTTATCGTGAACAAGCTTTAAAATTATATCCTTGGATTTGTGGACGGTGTTCTCGGGAATTTGATTTAAAGAATTTACGCGAATTAACCGTGCATCATCGGGATCATAATCATGACAATAATCCTAGCGATGGCAGTAATTGGGAATTGTTATGTTTATATTGTCACGATAATGAACATTCCCGTTATGAAGAACAAATCCGTTATGGTAATAAAGCGATAAACTCTTCAATTACTAGCAACGTAACGACGCATAATCCTTTTGCTAATTTAAAGAATTTATTAGATAAGAAATAATTTATCTAATCACTAAAGTTTTTTACCCTTTCGCTGAATTTGAATTAATCCCCCACCTTAAACTCATATTTAATTTGGGGGATGTTACGATTATTGAATTTAATAATTTAAAAATGGATAATCGATATAACCTTTTTCACCACCATGATAAAAAGTGCTGGTATCAGGTTTATTCAAAGGAGCATTGAATTTAAATCGTTTGACCAAATCCGGATTGGCAATATATAAACTACCAAAAGCAATCGCATCCGCCAATTCTTCAGCAATTGCTAAATCTGCTGTTTCTTGAGTATATCCACCACAAATAATCACCGTACCTAAATAAGCATGACGTAATGCGGCTAAATCGACTTTTTTAGCTTGATGACGTTTATCAGAATCTAGCGTATTAATTAAATGCAAATACGCTAAATCAAATCGATTTAATTGTCCTAATAAATAAGCAAATAAACGCGCCGGATCAGAATCGCTCATATCATTAAAGGTGCTGCTAGGAGATAATCGAATTCCGACTCTTTCTGCGCCCCAAACTTTAATCACCGCTTGAGTCACTTCTAATAATAATCGACAACGATTTTCAAATGAACCACCATATTGATCAGTGCGTTGATTACTACCATCGCGTAAAAATTGATCTAATAAATAGCCATTTGCCGCATGAATTTCAACGCCGTCAAATCCGGCAGTTAACGCATTTTTAGCCGCAATTCGATATTGTTCAACAATGCCGCTGATTTCTTCGGTAGCTAATGCTCTAGGCGTGACCAAAGTTTTCATGCCTTTTAACGTTTGAATTTTGCCCCGCGCAGCAAGTGCCGAAGGGGCAACGGGCAATTCCCCTTGATGATAATCTGGATGAGAAATACGCCCAACATGCCACAATTGCAAAAAAATATGTCCTTTTTGAGCATGAATCGCTTGAGTGACTTTTTTCCAAGCATTCGTTTGTGCGCTGGTATAAATCCCGGGAACACAAGGATAACCAATTGCTTGGGGTGAAATAGTCGTTCCTTCGGTGATAATTAAGCCAGCGGTCGCTCGTTGACCATAATAAGCCACCATCGTCGGCGTAGGAATCGATTCTGGCGCGCGCATTCGAGTTAAAGGAGCCATCACGATCCGATTAGACAAACAATATGGACCAACTTGAATCGGTGAAAATAAATCAGGGGTCATTGGATAGCCTTAACGTTGCAATAAAGGAGGTATTTTTGACAATTTTTCTAACGGTAAAACTAGGAAAATCCTAACTCAACCATTAGTCGTGAATACGAATGATATTCATCTATTTATTATTAATTTACAATGAGTTAGATTACATGACACATTTTCTTAAATCTATAAAAATCACTTTGGAGTTAGCAAAACTCTCTATCAATAACTAATATTGTTACGCTAATGCCAATTTTCAACAAACTACTACAAACGATTTTAGAAAAAATGTCCAGTGTTTCTGAGTAACCAATGACAATCGGCTGCTGGAGATAAAATTTGAGTTGAAGCGAAATGCAAAACGATGCTAGATAAAATTCAATAATTACAATAAGTTAAGCGATTTTACTTTGCACCAAAAGAGATTATGGGCGAAACTTCGTCGATCAGTCAATACTGTGTTGATGATTGCCTAGAAAAAACCTTAAATTAAGTTTTTGTACACAATAAAAAATAATCGTTATTTCAACCAGAGCGATTATCTTATTTTAAGGTTTCAATTTCAATCGCGGTTAAGCCACTTGTTTCATTAATTACCTCCAAAAATATCAAATAAGGATGTAAATTTATAAGTAAAAATACTTAAATTATCAGATATTCCTATTTTAAAATCCTCCTGAATTTCCCCCTTTAATAAAGGGGGCTAGGGGGATTTAATTAAAGTGGGCAGGAGGATTTAACACTATCCGATAATTTTCGATTAATAACTTATCGCTTTTTAAAATAAATCTCCCGATTATTTTACATAAACTGTAAAATTCATTGGATAAATAGCCGATCCAAAACCGAAACTGTCGCTATTTAAAACGTCGTTTCACCGATTTAAAACCGCTAAACAAGCCAATTCAACGCATTTTAGGTATGTTTTTTGCTTGAATTTATTTAAAATGTAGCGACTTAACACGATAAAATGTCAAGTTAATGACGGTTAAGTTTGGCTGTGT
>JACCEE011000366.1_pt1 | contig 28015 bp, 21 predicted proteins | sample 7449931 | NCBI WGS metagenome assembly JACCEE01 (sample SAMN15323457, study PRJNA562643) | freshwater metagenome | isolation source: river surface water | place: USA:Blue River Watershed | collected 2017-08-19 | reverse complement strand
TGATTTAAATCCTATTGAGCATAAATGGGCGCAAGCTAAGGCTCTTCGTAAACAGCAGAATTGTTCTATTGATGAGCTCTTCTTACTCTACTCCATTTAGTCTTTTTATGGTACGGATACTATATATTTTTGATAGCAGCGAATTAATCTAGCGGCAAGACGGTTTAGCATGGCATGGAAAGAGTTATTGTTTAAGTTCTTATTTGTATTTTTTTGAGGGTTTTGAAGAAAAGATAGATTATAGTGATTTTTCAACAAGTTTAGATTACTATGAAATCAAGCTACTTTTTGTAGTAAATAGTGAATAATCTCATTTTCTTTCTCATGAGTTGTTTCAATAACACCAATTCCATTATCAGAAGCAATATCTTTAAATAGCTGTATATGTTTCGGCAAACAATTAGAAGTTTCTATGATAATTTCATAATTATCTTTTTCAGAGTTTATTTTCTTTAAAATTTCTAAATCGTATATTTTTTCTGCAACATCATTTTTCTCAACTGATAATTGACCAAAATTTGCTACATACTTCTCTGTTAAAAAGTGGTATTTAATTTTTACATCATTAACAAGTATTTTTTTATTGATAAATGATTTTAGGACAGGATGTGTTTTAACTTGATTAATAATGTTATTTGCCCATTTTTGCTTTTTAGGCGATTTTTTAGCGTGATTTAAGCTTGCTTTTGCAAAACTAGAACTAAATAGAATACCTTGATTCAGGATACCATCTAAATTAGCAGATGCTGCATCTGATTTATCGCGTAGCTCTACCCCTTGAAAAGGGGATTCCCAAGACTCTAAATGCCCTCTGCTTGTTAATTCATTTTGAATAGATTCTGCTAAAAAATGAATTATATTTTCAATTTTATAAGCATTATTACCATATAAACATTTTAAAACATCTGAGTTTAAAGTTTTATGGATTTTAAATGCAGAATCATTTCCAACCGCTACAATAATAACAGTAATTTTCTCTCCAGAGCCAATAATAGGTTCTAATAGTATTGAATGCCAATAACCTCTATAGCTCGGCATAGAGGGAAATAAATGTTCTAAATTTTTCATGATTTATAATGCCAAGTCATATTGTTTTAAACCTAAACGTTTCTTTAAAAGAATAGTTAAATATTGAACTCTCTCTTGAAGGAAATTTATAATTTCAACAACCTCTGTGTCATCTGAAATAATCTGAGTAGCATAGGTTTTCTCTGCTAATAGTGAATAAGGTAACTCTTTATATTTAGATATAAAAGGTTCTATAGTTTTAATAAGTTTAAACTTCTCAAACTCACTCTTATCCTTAAAAAATTCAGTCACTATTTGATTGTTTTTTGCAGGCTTATCTTTGTTAATATCTTTTGCTATTGCGTGTTCATGGTCAATAAAATAAAAATTATTCCCACCATCAAATAAAATATTTCCTACATTTCTATCCCAGTTAGCAATCCATTCATCAAATAAAGCAAGTTCTGTTAATTTAGGATATTCGATTAATTTCTTCCTTAAATCATCAGGTATAACTTTATTTTTTCCTAAATATCGCCTAAAGCTAGGATAATTAACTTCTTCTGAACCAAATCCATATCTTATTCCATTAATTCCGCCAATTTTACTTTCTGGTGTAAATAAAACTAATATAGGCATTGGAATAGGCAAACCTAAATATCTACCTATAATTGCACATAAACATTCAACATATAATTGTCTAGGCGTTTCTAATAGTTTGACATAAGCAATTATTTCACGATTTTCTAATTGTACAAAAGCTTTCCAAACTTGATTTTGATTTTTGTCATAAAAATTTTGAACACCTGGTAATACTAAGCCTAATTCTAATTGTTCTATTACCATTTTATTTCCTTTCATAACTAAAAGGAATGCAATAGCTAAAACTATTACACTCCTCTTTACGATTTTAAGAACTAACGGTTTTTTTAATCATTAAGAATAAACACCCTACTCCACATCATACGCCAAAATAGGCGCGAGCCACTTTTCAGCCTGCGCGACAGTCCAACCCTTACGCGCCGCGTACTCAGTCACTTGGTCTTTCTCTATCTTACCCGTCCCAAAATAACGACTGTCAGGATGCGAAAAATACCAACCCGACACCGCCGCCGTTGGATACATCGCAAAACTCTCAGTTAAACTTAAACCAATCCGTTCAGTCGGTTGCAACAATTCCCATAAAATCCCTTTTTCCGTATGGTCAGGACACGCGGGATAACCAGGCGCAGGGCGAATGCCTTGATAATCCTCATTAATCAACTGCTCATTGCTCAAAGTCTCATCCGTCGCATAACCCCAGAACGTCTTGCGCACTTGCTCATGCAACGCTTCCGCAAACGCTTCCGCCAAACGGTCAGCCAACGCTTTCAACATGATACTGCTGTAATCATCATGCGCTTGCTCAAACCGCGCAAGATGCGATTCAATCCCAATGCCCGCCGTCAATGCAAACGCGCCCAAATAGTCTGCTAACTGCGTTTCTTTAGGGGCGATAAAATCAGTTAAGCACAAATTCGCTTTATCTTTAGACATTTGCTGGCGAATATGATGCAAAGTCGTTAAAGGCGTTTGACGACTATCATCTGTGTACAACTCAATATCATCTTCATTAACTGCATTTGCAGGATAAAATGCCAGCACCGCTTTAGCTTGTAACCAATTTTCGGCAATCACTTGTTCAAGCATTTTTTGCGCATCTTCAAACACTTTACGCGCTTCTGTGCCGACAACTTCATCATTCAAAATTTTGGGATACTTGCCCGCTAATTCCCACGCTTGAAAGAAAGGAGTCCAATCAATCCGCTCGCGTAATGCCGTCAACGGATAATTTTCCAACACTTTAACCCCTAAAAATTGCGGTTTAGGCGGCTGATAACCTTGCCAATTCACGTTAAATTTATGGGCGCGCGCTTCGGCAATCGTCAATTTTTTCCGTTGTGATTTTTGCCCCGCCCGTGCTTCGCGAATCGTTTCATATTCTTGCTTCACTTTTGCCGCAAATGCCACTTTTAACTCGGGCGAAATTAAACTTTGCGCCACACCTACCGCCCGCGACGCATCAGGCACATAGACCACAGGATAATGATAAGACGGCGCAATTTTTACCGCTGTATGGACTTTTGACGTGGTCGCGCCGCCAATCATTAACGGCGTTGTCATGCCTAAACGTTGCATTTCTTTAGCAACGTGCACCATTTCATCCAGCGATGGCGTAATTAAACCCGATAAACCGATAATGTCACAATTTTGCTCTTGTGCAGTTTTTAAAATGGTATCGGCGGGCACCATCACGCCGATGTCAATCACTTCAAAATTATTACATTGCAACACCACACCGACAATATTTTTACCAATATCATGCACATCACCTTTCACCGTTGCCATTAAAATCTTACCGTTAGAACGATGCACTTCGCCAGACAATGCTTTTTCTTCTTCAATATAAGGCAATAAATAAGCAACCGCTTTTTTCATCACCCGCGCGGATTTAACTACTTGCGGTAAAAACATTTTACCCGCACCAAATAAATCGCCGACGACGTTCATCCCATCCATCAAAGGGCCTTCGATAACATGCAATGGACGCTCAACTTGTTGTCGCGCTTCTTCAATATCTTGGTCGATAAATTCAGTAATACCTTTAACTAACGCATGTTCTAAGCGTTTATTAACGGGCAATTCGCGCCAACTTAAATCGACTTTACTTTCTTGCGCTTCGCCGCCGCGATATTTATCCGCAATTTCTAGCAAACGTTCAGTGCCATCGGGACGGCGGTTTAAAATCACATCTTCAACGCGCTCACGCAATTCAGCGGGTAAATTTTCGTAAATTTCCAACTGCCCCGCATTCACAATCCCCATCGTCATGCCCGCTTTAATAGCATGATATAAAAAGACGGAATGAATTGCTTCCCGCACGGGATTATTGCCACGAAATGAAAATGAAACGTTCGACACGCCGCCCGAAATCATCGCGTGCGGCAAAGTGCGTTTAATTTCATGCGTGGCTTCAATAAAATCAACGGCATAATTGTTATGTTCTTCAATTCCCGTCGCGACAGCAAAAATATTGGGGTCAAAAATAATATCTTCGGCGGGATAGCCCACTTGCTCAGTCAAAATTTTATAAGAACGAGTGCAAATCTCAATTTTTCGCGCGCGCGTATCAGCTTGTCCTGCTTCATCAAATGCCATCACCACCACTGCCGCCCCGTAGCGACGCAGCAATTTTGCTTGTTCAATAAATTTTTGCTCGCCTTCTTTAATGGAAATTGAGTTAACAATGCCTTTGCCTTGAATACATTTCAAACCCGCTTCGATAACGTCCCATTTTGACGAGTCGACCATAATGGGTACTTTGGCAATATCTGGCTCAGAAGCGATTAAATTTAAAAATTTCACCATTGCCGCATGAGCATCGAGCAAGCCTTCATCCATATTAATGTCAATGACTTGCGCACCATTCATCACTTGCTCTTTCGCAACTTCTAACGCTTCATCATATTTTTCTTCTTTAATCAAGCGTTTAAATTTCGCTGAACCCGTGACATTGGCACGTTCACCGACATTCACAAATAACGATTCGGCTGTAATATTAAACGGTTCTAGTCCCGACAAACGGCAAGCAGGCGCAATCGTGGGCACTTTACGCGGTGGATATTTTTCCACAGCTTCCCGAATCGCCTGAATATGAGCGGGTGTTGTTCCACAACAGCCACCAATAATATTAATAAAACCACTCTGCGCCCATTCTTCTACATCTGCCGCCATTTGTTCAGGCGTTTCATCATAGCCACCGAACTCATTCGGCAAACCTGCGTTGGGGTGCGTAGAAACGAAAGTATCTACTAAACCAGAAATTTCAGCGATATACTGCCGCAATTCTTTCGCGCCGAGTGCACAGTTAAAACCGATACTAATAGGCTTTACATGACGAATAGAATTCCAAAAAGCTTCCGCAGTTTGTCCCGATAAAGTGCGTCCAGAAGCATCTGTAATCGTGCCAGAAATCATCACCGGCAAACGTTGCTGAATTTGGTCAAAATAGCGTTCGACGGCAAAAATGGCGGCTTTTGCGTTTAATGTGTCGAAAATGGTTTCTATCATCAAAATATCGGCACCGCCATCAACTAACGCGCTCGTTGCCTCAAAATAGGACTCGACCAACTCGTCAAACGTTACATTACGCAATGCGGGGTCATTCACATCGGGCGAAATGGACGCGGTGCGGTTCGTGGGCCCTAAAATCCCTGCCACAAAGCGCGGTTTATCAGGATTTTGCGCTGTTAATTCATCTGCAACCTCACGCGCCAAGCGTGCAGCGGCGTAATTCAATTCTGGCACAAGCTCTTCCATGCCATAATCCGCCATAGAAATGCGTGTAGAATTAAAGGTATTAGTTTCAATAATATCCGCACCGGCTTCTAAATATTGTTTATGAATTTCACGGATGATATGTGGTTGCGTTAAGGCGAGTAAATCGTTATTGCCTTTTAAATCACGATGCCAGTGTGCAAAGCGTTCGCCGCGATAATCCGCTTCTTGCAAGCGATAACCTTGAATCATCGTCCCCATACCGCCGTCTAAAAACAGAATGCGCTGGGATAAAAGTGTTTGTAATAGTTGGGTTTTATTGGAAGGCATAGGTTAAAAATAGGTATAGGGTTGTATCAAAAGAGAGGGAAGGCTATTTACCCTGCGCTGAATTGTTATTGGTCTGAATTATAACTTACAAAATTATCTTAACTTAACATAGTTTTTTAAATTAAGAAGAGTATAGCAATATGTACTATGAGAGTTAAATGGTTGACAAAAATCGTTAAACTAACTAAATTTTTCTTTAAAGTAAATCATTTAACCAGTTTGTAAACCCTATTTATAAATTTAAATAATATTTAAAATACAGTTATTTATATAATAATTAGCTACCTAATTTTGTATAATTAAATTTTAAATTTAGTTGACAAAATTATATTTTTTACAATTTTTATACTTGCGGATTTTTTAAAATATTGCTATATTCTGTTTATATTGACTAATCATATAAAACTGATTTTTTGTTAACATAAAAAACATTTTTAAACGAGGGACATTATATGTCAATTCATTTTTTAGAAGAAATTTCCAACTTTATTATCAATCAATATTCATCATTAAACTGTGAACAATGCATACAAAATAATATAAGTAATAAGAGTACTAAAAAGTATGCGACAAATACATCAAGATATTCTCTTCTTCAAGAAAGTTTTTCAAATTTTAAACAGGATTTTTTAGAAGTTGAAATTAAAGGTTCACAAACGATACTAAAAATTAAATATAAAGAAAAAGTAATAAATGTTTATTCATGCATAAGTGAAAAAAAATTCAATAGTCTCTTTTCTAAGAAAAATATAAAAAAACCAAACCGTCAAACTCCAAGTTTATTTCAAAATTTTGAAAAAATTGAGAGTGGAGTTATCTTTATAGATTTTGCACTTGTTGATTTGGGAAATACAAATATTCCTGAATGTTGGTTTATAGGGATTGATAGCGAAAATCAGATTACTTTTGATTGGAAATATAAACATACTGGTGATGCATTGCTTTCAGTTATATCAGAAATACCATCTCCAAGTCTGATTCCTGTACCAATAGTTGATGTCTTTGATGAAGAAATTGATGATAGTAATCCTTCGATTAAGTAATTTTAAATAGGTTAGTCTTTTGAAAATTTCCTCATTGATATTTATTATTAATGAGGAAATCTCTATTTGGTTATTTTAATTCTTTAAAATTTAAGGTTATATATGGCATCTTCATCATGGATAAAAATTTTAATAGTGCTGACTTTTTATTAGCACGTAATCTTAAAAGATTAAGTTTAGAAGATATTGCTAATAAAGTGAGTAAATCTAAACAATATCTTAGCGATATAGAACGTAAGAGAGCTATTCCTAATGAAATGCTAGTTGATAGTTTGGCTCGTATATTAGAAGTTAAAAAAGATTTTTTAATATCTCCCCCAAAAGAAATTCTTAAAGAATCTGAAATTCATTTTCGTAAAAGAGCAACTACACCTAAATATATTAAAGAAGAAGCTTTGGCTTATGGGGAGTTTTTTAAAAGATTGGTGATTTACTTAGATTCTAAAGTAAAGCTTCCTACAGTTAATATACCTAATAATATATCTGGTTTAGTTGATATTGAGAAAATAGCTGATTTTTGTCGTGATAATTGGGGAATTGGTTCGGGACCAATTAGTAATATGACAAGATTAGCAGAGCATATTGGTATTGTTGTTACGAGTTTCTCTCCTATATCAGACAAAATTGATGCTTTTTCCTTTTATAATTATAAACGTCCTATAATTATCCGTAGCAATATAAAAGACAGTATTTGTAGACAACGTTTTGATATTGCACATGAGTTAGGGCATTTAATTCTTCACTCAGATATTGAAACTGGGGATGATTTAACAGAAGAACAGGCAAATCATTTTGCTAGCGCGTTTCTTTTACCAAGAAGTATAATGGTTAGTTTTTTTCCAAGAATACAACCATATGATAGTAGAATGAATTGGAAGGGCATTAGTGAATTTAAGAAAATCTGGCGTGTTAGTAAGGCTGCTATTTTGTATCGCGCATATCAATTAAATTTATTAAGTTTATCTCAATATAAAAGTGCTTTTATTTCCCTTAAGAAGAAAGAAGCAATAAAAGAAATTGAAGATGATTTCATTAAAAATGAAAACCCTGAATCTCCTGAGCTTTTACAAATAGCTTGTAATGTTTTAGCAACAAAAAAGGCAATTTATGCTGAAGACATTGCTAAAGATTTACAAGTAGAATTAGATTTTTTAAATTTTCTTGTTGAGGGAGATATTTTAATAAGAAGACCACAAAAAAAATTATATTTAGTTTCTTCATCAAATGTGGCATAACGCCCCCCTGTTCTAAGACAGGGCGGGGTTTGATAAAGCATTATTTAGGAAATGTTTAAACTAAGCACATCCTCATAAATTTCACTTAGTTTTATCTCAAGAGCTATACACTTTAAATCAATAACACTCTGTTCTGCATAAGTATTTAGCGTCCATGTGCCTTGTGCTGTGCGTTGATAATGCTCAACCCAAGGTTTATCTTGCGCTACAATTAAATAAGATTCTAAACTTGCAATAGTTTGATAAGCAATTAATTTTTCGCGTTTATCAATATGTTCAGTGCTAGCGGATAACACTTCAACAATTAAACAGGGTTGTGTTAAATATAAATCTGCGGCTTCTTCTTTTGTGCGACAACTCACTACAACATCTGGATAATAAAAACAATTATCGGTTGCAACTTTCATATCGGCAATGTAGGTACGACAAGGCGTATTTCGCAAATGAGAACGAAACATCAAATATAAATTACCAGAAATTTGATTATGTGCCTTTGTACCGCCCGCCATTGCAAACATATACCCATCAACATATTCGTGACGGATATTCGCTTGTTGTTCTTGCTGCAAATATTCCGTAATTGAAAGCGGTGTAATAACCGTTTGAGCTAACATATTTCCCCCGAAATTTTAATTGTGCAACGCTTTAATAAAGTATCGTCTATCTTCAACTAGATTGCTAATCATCGCCAAGTATTTAAACCAAACTCACTAAATTACCTTTAGTTTCTAACCAAATTTTGCGGTCAGCGGCGCGTTTTTTCGCCAGCAACATGTCCATGATTTGCTCAGTTTCATGACTTGAATCTAGTGTTAATCGCACTAAGCGACGTGTTTCTACTGCCATCGTCGTTTCGCGTAATTGCATAGGATTCATTTCACCTAAACCTTTGAAACGTTGCACATTGACTTTGCCTTTTTTGTGTTCAGCAGCAATGCGTCTTAAAATCCCTTGTTTTTCTTCATCATTCAAAGCGTAATAAACGGAATTGCCTACATCAATACGATATAACGGCGGCATTGCAACATACACATGTCCCGCTTCAACTAAATGGCGAAAATGTTTGACAAATAAAGCACAGAGTAAAGTCGCAATGTGCGCACCGTCTGAATCGGCATCGGCTAAAATGCAAATTTTACCGTAACGTAACCCCGTTAAATCACGTTTTCCTGAACCATCATCAGGGTCAATGCCAATTGCAACCGCAATATCATGCACTTCTTGCGAGGCGAGCACTTCATCAGAAGTCACTTCCCAAGTATTCAGAATTTTACCGCGCAACGGCATAATCGCTTGAAAAGTGCGGTCGCGCGCTTGTTTTGCCGAGCCTCCCGCTGAATCACCTTCAACAAGAAATAATTCCGTCTGATTTAAATCTTGCAAACTGCAATCCGCTAATTTGCCTGGTAATGCAGGGCCCGAAGTGGCTTTTTTGCGTACCACTTTTTTATCGGCTTTTAACCGCTGTTGCGCGGCATTAATCACAATTTCTGCAATACGTTCGCCCAATTCAACGTGTTGATTAAGCCATAAACTTAAAGCATCACGCACTACGCCGCTGACAAATGAGGCAATTTCGCGTGACGCGAGCCGCTCTTTAGTTTGCCCTGAAAATTGTGGGTCTGCCATTTTGACCGATAAAATATAAGCGCAACGTTCCCATACGTCCTCTGGCGCAAGTTTAACCCCACGCGGCAATAAATTGCGATAATCGCAAAATTCGCGTAATGCTTCTAATAAACCGCTCCGCAAGCCATTAACATGCGTTCCCCCTTGCGCGGTGGGGATTAAATTCACATAGCTTTCTGTGACTAAATCACCCGCTTCAGGTAACCATGTTAACACCCATTCAACCGCTTCACCTTCTGCCGCAAAATTGCCCGCAAAAGGTTGCGGCGGTACACAAGGCGCATTTTTTAAAGATTCTAATAAATAAGCACTTAAACCTGCTTGATAATACCATTCATGGCGTTCATCTGTTGTTTCATCATGAAACTGAATGCGTAAACCTGAGCATAAAACGGCTTTGGCTTGTAATAAGTGAATGAGGCGAGTGGTTAAAAATTTAGGCGCATCAAAATATTGAGGATTCGGTAGAAAACGGACAGTTGTTCCCGTTTCTTTGGTGGCAACTGTACCAATTGTGGTTAATTCACTGGTTTTTTCGCCATTGGCAAAAGTCATGCGGTGAATTTTACCGTTACGTTTTACGATAACTTCTACAAAACTGGATAGGGCATTGACGACCGACACGCCGACTCCATGCAAACCGCCCGAAAATTGATAATTTTGTTTGGAAAATTTACCGCCAGCGTGAAGGCGGGTTAAAATCAATTCTACACCGCTCACGCCTTCTTCAGGATGTAAATCAACGGGCATTCCGCGCCCATCGTCTTGTACGCTTAACGAGCCGTCTAAATGTAAAGTCACTTGAATGTGTTTAGCATGTCCGCCAAGTGCTTCATCCACGCTATTATCAATCACTTCTTGCGCTAAGTGATTGGGGCGACTGGTGTCGGTGTACATTCCTGGACGTTTGCGAACGGGGTCAAGTCCAGTTAAAACTTCAATCGCAGAGGCATCGTAAGCAGTGGTCATAATGGCATAAGTTCGAGAGTTGAAAACGCTATAAAGTATTAGAATGAATAATTTTTGCAAGTTTTTTTGCAAAATTTTACTATTTTACTCAAAAGCATTCACATGATTATTCAATGACTATCACTTGCGCTTTTTCATCTTGCAAACTGTCCGAAGTCCAAATTTTGACTAACTTTTGTTGCAAGTCGTCTGTTGAACAAATTCTATATTTTTCAATTAGGTGTATAATTCGTCCCCGTTCCCACAATTCGCGCAATTTTTCTGCTTCTTCATCGCCATGTAATTTTAAAATACCGATATGTCCTTGCATAGCAACATTAAGTGCTCGGCGAAAACGTGCCCCTAAATCATCTAAATCGCGTAAATTGTCGTCTGGAATTTCTGAACATAAAGCAATTTTTCTTAATAAAATGCTTTGGTCAACAGTTTCACCTTGTAAACCAAACGCAACACTCACTTTCTTAAAGTGCATACTTAATAATTGATATAAGCGTTGGTCAGGTAACAATAATTTATTTAAAACCTGATAATCTACTTCATTGCAAATGACCATTATCAATTCTTTCTTTTCTGCATCAATATGCAGTAATAAATTATGAAAACGTAAATTAGCCAGCTTATGATAAGAAAAGCTTTGAAGGTCAGCGCAAAAATCATTAAGTAAATAAATACTTTCTTGAAAATTCGTCGGAATTTCTCTATTTAAACTTACAGTTGTTGTTGGAACAGCAACAGGGTATAAAAAACCGTCATTTTTACTCATGGAATTTCTCTTCGTTATTTTATTGTTGTTTCTTTTAATAGTCTGCGGACGTAGTTTTTTAAAAATCAAAACTTAAATAGATATTTCTCAATTTCCATTTTGATATAAGATGTTTTACTTGTTATTTAACGATAAATTGTGTAGTTAATTTAAATAATCAAGCAGACTGTAGTACAAATTAAATCACTTCTATCTAATCTGTTATTTTATACAATGCAAATTTAATGCAACTTAGCATTCACATTGTGAAAATCTGTTGCGCAGATGCTAAACAGCGAGAGAAAAAGAAAAATTATAAAAATAATTTAAGTTTAGAGTAATCTAACGCAAGTTCAAATTTAATTTCTTTATTGAAATAAAATATTGGCATTTTATAAGCAATTTAATTGTCTCTAAACCATGATTTGCATAATTGATTTAATTGCTTAAATTTAAAAATATTTTTTAGATAAATCAACATAGCTTAAAAAATAATTGTTTAAATTCAATTTTTTATGTTAAAGCGATTGAATCCGCAAAACTTTGAACTTCTTGCTATTGCAGTTTAGATAAAAATAACCTATAGCATTGCTAGTTGATTGAAAAATAATAAAGAACTCTGAAATGCAAAGCAGAATACTCGACTTTTAGCGACTAACTGCCCATACTATAGCTAATTCTGACGCAAAAACGGGTTAAGATTAACTCGCTGTGTTAATTAACGATTATCAACCTTATCCCGCATCTTTCATCCTGCACAAAGAACACTATTTTATGTTTGAAGAAACTGCAAATCTCACCAATCATTTTTTGATTGCTATGCCTAATTTGCCCGACCCTCACTTCTTTCAAACGGTCACTTTTATCTGTATGCACAATGAAGAAGGCGCGATGGGAATTATTATCAATCGTCCTTTATCCGTGGAATTGGGGGATGTGTTAGGGCACATGAAAATTGAACCAGCGTCACCTGAGATAGGCACAACCCGCATTTATGAAGGCGGGCCTGTGCAACGGGAACGGGGTTTTGTATTACATCGTCCGATTGGTAAATGGGAAACCATGATTACTGTCGGCACTGATATTGGCGTGACCGTTTCGCGCGATATTTTGGAAAGCATTGCTAAAGGCGAAGGCCCCGCAGAAATGTTGATTGCTTTAGGTTATGCTGGCTGGACAGCAGGACAATTAGAGCAAGAAATGGCCTCAAATACTTGGTTAAGTGTGCCTGCCGATGCCGATATTATTTTTAATACGCCCTCTGAAAAACGCTGGCAAACGGCTGCTAAACGTTTGGGTGTGGATTTACATTTGTTATCAATGCAAGCGGGGCATGGTTAATCGTGCAACAACGGGGGATTCAAACCGTTTTAGGTTTCGACTTTGGTCTTAAACGGACAGGCGTTGCGGTAGGTCAAACAGTAACCTCTACTGCACAGGCGATTACTACCTTAATTTCTCAAACTGAAAGCGCGACGCAACAACAACATCCTGATTGGCAAGGTATTCAAAAAATCATTCATCAATGGCGACCAGATGCGCTTATTGTAGGATTACCGAAAACGGCTGATGGACGTAGCAGTCCTGTGACTACCGCAATTTATGAATTTTGTGAACAATTACAGCAGCGTTTTCAGTTACCCGTCATTCAAATAGAAGAAACGTTATCTTCGGCTGAGGCGGCTGAACGCTTGCGTAATCTGAGCACGCGCAGTAAAAAACATAAAAAAAATCAATATGGTGAGCGGGCAAATTTAGATGCAATGGCAGCGCAAGTGATTGTTGAAACTTGGCTGGCTTCGTATTCAGCGAGTTAAATAATTGCTTATCGTTTTACAACAAGCTTAACTATTTACTGAACAAATTCAGCTTTACACAATTCTTAGAAAGGAGGAATACTACATACACAGGCGTTTGCGTATGCTGTCCGCTCTTTCTGGTTTTTTCATACATAAAAATAGCGTTAAACTAAAAAAACGGGTTATCCCAGATGAATTTACAGTTAAATGAACAGGGAAAGTTAAAACACTTTTTAGGCATTGAAGGCTTAAAACGTGAATTACTGATTGAAATCTTAGATACTGCGGCGGCGTTTATGCACGAAACTAAAGCCGTGAAAAAAATTCCTACTTTGCTTGGTAAAACAATTATTAATTTATTTTTTGAGCCAAGTACCCGCACCCGCACCACGTTTGAATTAGCAGCTAAACGCTTATCTGCTGATGTTTTAAATTTTAATATCAATACATCTTCTTCTAGTAAAGGAGAAACTTTAATTGATATGTTAAATAATTTAGAAGCCATGAATTGCAACATGTTTGTGGTACGACACAATGAAGCTGGTGCACCGCTATTTATGGCACGTCATGTTCCGCCCCATATTAGCATTGTGAATGCGGGCGATGGCTGGCATGAACATCCGACCCAAGCCATGTTAGATATGTACACCATTCGTGAGCATAAAGGGGATTTTGCGCCACTTAAAGTAGCAATTATTGGCGATATTCTGCATTCTCGCGTTGCCCGTTCGCAAATTTTTGCGTTGACTACTTTAGGGGTAGCAGAAGTGCGAGTGATTGCACCTTATACCTTATTGCCCAAAGGCGTTGCTGATTTAGGCGTGAATGTGCATAACCGCTTAAAAGCTGGGATTAAAGATGTAGATGTTATCATTATGTTACGTCTGCAAAAAGAACGGATGCGCAGTGCTTTTTTACCCAGCGAACGCGAATATTTTCATTATTACGGTTTAACAGAAGAAGTATTGAATGAAGCGCATCCTGATGCGATTGTGATGCACCCAGGCCCAATTAATCGCAATGTGGAAATCGAATCGAGTGTTGCTGATGGTTCGCGTTCAGTGATTTTGGAACAAGTCAGTAATGGTATTGCGGTACGGATGGCAGTCATGGCAATGGCTCTCGGATGTGGAAAACCTTCAGCCCAAGAATAATCGTTATGAGCAAAATTAGTATATTAGGCGGTCGCGTCATTGATGCGGCGAGCCAATTAGATGTTAACTGTGATGTACATATTGTTGATAAAAAAGTCGTTGCAATTGGACAAGCTCCCGACGGATTTAGCGCAGACTGGACAATTGACGCAAGCAATCAAATTGTATGTGCGGGCTTAGTCGATTTAAGCGTTAATTTACGCGAACCCGTTGCAGAACAAAATGCAACTGTACGCAGCGAAACCCGCGCGGCAGCGGCAAATGGTATTACTACCATTTGTTGTCCACCCGAAACGCAACCCGTGTTAGATAATCCTGCGGTTGCCGAATTGTTACTAGAAAGAGCTTTTCAATCTGGTATGGCAAATGTATTGCCCTTTGCCGCTTTAACCCAAGGTTTGAAAGGACAACAACTGGCAGAATTAGGACATTTACGCAAAGCGGGCTGCGTAGCGACCAGTAACGGCAATGTCCCGATTGAAAATACGGAAGTTCTGCGCCATGCGCTTGAATATGCAACAAATTGTGAAATGACCGTTTTCCTACAACCGCGTGATGCGTGGTTAGGACGCAATGGCTACATGCACGAAGGCGCAATGAACACCCGCATGGGCTTGGCAGGAATTCCAGAAACGACAGAAATCATTGAAGTTTCCCGCATTTTATGGCTTGTTGAATTAATTGGAGCGCGGGTACATTTTTGCCGTTTATCCACCGCTAAAGCTGTGCAACTGATTAAAGATGCACAAGCCCGTGGTTTGCCCGTTTCGGCAGATGTCAGTGCCCATCATTTATTTTTAACCGATATGGATTTAGTGGATTACAACGCGAATTGCAATGTATATCCGCCCTTACGCAGTCAACGCGACCGCGACGGATTACGCACTGGTTTACAAAAAGGCATTATCAGCGCGGTATGTTCTGACCATCAACCGCATCAAGATGATGAAAAAATTAATCCTTTTGCCTCAACAGCGGTAGGGATTTCTGGATTAGACACGTTATTACCTTTAACTTTGCGCTTAACTGAAGAATTAGGCTGGGATTTAAAAACCGCATTAAGTGTTGTGACCGTTAACCCCGCTAAGATTTTAGGACGCGAAGATATTGGGCGTTTAGCGGTGGGTAAAGATGCCGATATTTGCATTTTTGACCCTAATCATGAATGGCAATTAAGTCCCGAAATGATGCACAGTGAAGGACGTAATTCACCTTTCTTAGGTTGGATGTTTAAAGGTAAAGTGAATTACACTTTAATTGAAGGTAAAGTGGTTTATAGTCGTTCTATGCTTTAAAAATCTAAACCATAATTAACTTAAATTTATCAATCAATTGCTTAAAATTGCTTAAAAATTTTTAAAAAGGAGTGCAATAGCTTTAGCTATTGCCTTCTTGATTAAATCATTAATTTAAAATTATTTTTAGGCAAAATTTGTAATAACTAAAGCTAGCGCACTTTATCTATAGCGCATTTGTTATAATTTTTTGAGCATTAAGTTAATTTACTCAATTGTAATTTAGATAAGAATGCACCATGTCATTCTTAAAGCAACTAAGAAAATTCAAATTAAAAGCATATCAAACTTTACTGATAAATAACGCACACTCAGCTACGCTGTTTTTATTTTTACTCTTCACCTAAACATAAACTATGCAAGCTTATCTCGATTTAATGCAAGACGTATTAACCAATGGTATCCAAAAACAAGACCGAACGGGTGTAGGTACACGCTCAGTATTTGGTCGGCAATTACGTTTTGACTTAAGTCAGGGTGTGCCAATCATTACCACCAAAAAATTGCATTTAAAATCGATTATTTATGAAGTGTTATGGTTTCTGCGTGGCGATACGAATATCCATTTTCTAAAAGAAAATGGGGTTTCAATTTGGAACGAATGGGCAGATGAAAATGGCGAATTAGGACATGTTTACGGCTATCAATGGCGACATTGGCAAACTTACCAAGGCGGGGAAATTGACCAAATCAGCCAAATTATTCAGCAACTTAAAAACAATCCTGACTCGCGGCGGCACATTGTCAGCGCGTGGAATGTGGCAGAAATTGACAGTATGGCATTGCCACCGTGTCATGTCTTATTTCAATTTTATGTAGCAGAAGGCAAATTATCGTGCATGTTATATCAACGCAGTGCCGATGTTTTTCTAGGCTTGCCGTTTAATTTATTCAGTTACGCACTTTTAACACACATGGTAGCACAGCAATGTGATTTAGAAGTTGGGGATTTTGTCTGGACAGGAGGGGATATTCATTTATATCTTAATCACTTAGAACAAGCACAGTTGCAATTAACCCGTACACCTTATCCATTGCCGCAATTGCTTATTCATCGTAAACCGCCAGATATTTTCAGCTATGCGTACGAAGATTTTGAAGTGGTTAATTATCAACATCATCCGCACATTAAAGCTGAAGTTGCGATTTAAGGTTTAATTGTTTTTTTAACGTGAATTACCCACTGATACGCTCCATCTTGTTGTTCTAACGACAAATAATGATGATGGGGCGCAATAAATTCTTGCATCCGTTCAATATCACGCTCTAATTTACCCGCAAAAGGCAAAGGGCAACCGTTTTCATCAGTCTCACCCCACCATAAGCACGGAAATTCATTGATATAGCCAAAAGTGATATTATCTAATTTCACAACACGGCTAAAAACAAACTTATGTATACCGACTTTAATGCTCCCTAACACTTGCGCATTTTCCGTAATTTCTAAATGACCTAATTTCTCTAAAGCAACATGGACTTTATTCAATAAATCATTAATACGAACATTCAATTGTTCCACATCAATATTTTGATTTAACTCCATACGAATATTAAATAATGATGCTTTTAATGCTAATAATTTTTCTTTAATTTCATTAATAGAATTGTTTAACATAAAATCCCTTTTTTATTAGACAAAAAAAGAGTTCATTTTGAACCCTTTTTAAAGAACTTTTAACTACAATAACGGGTTTAAATTATGCCCATAATTTATATTCTTTAGACAAAATATATTCCGTTAAAATATGATTGACTAACTTGCGTTTCTCTTCAGATGCCCCATTATTTTTCATCATTTTATCAACATACTCTGGAATTTTGCTTAAAATAATTCCATTACTCTCAGCTTTATCAACTAACATATATAAGTGTTTACGGAGTGCGCTGTCTTTTGAAGAGCTTTTCATGATTATTCCCCCAACGCTATTATTTTTCAACATGTCTATTATTTATTTCTCAAGGAAATAAATATTATTTTTTTAGAACTACCATCTTAGCCCCTAGTTTTATATATGTTATTTTTTACGCATAAAACAAGCGGTAAATGGTAAGCATTTGACAGTTTTTCTCATGAATTTGTAGTAAGATTTTTTCTTAAAACTAACTATTTTTTAAGCTTTTAACAACAACAACGCCGCCATACATGATTCAGCATAACTTTTACTATTCACTAACACATTTAACATTTCTTCAATAATTTTTTGCTCTATATTACGGGTAATAAATACAATTTGTGTTTTTGGCGTATTTTCCCAATGTGGCAAAGTAGCAGGCGGCTGAAAAATATGTTGCACTCCTTGCACAACCACAGGCAAATCCGTTTCTTGTGTATAAACAATACCTTTTACCCGCAATAAATCCTTACCGCGTAACGCCGTCAACTGTCTAAACCAACGATTTAACACCGTCCAACTTAACGGCTCATCCCGCATAATGCAAAAAGAACGAATATACTTATCATGACGCAACTCAGTTGCCTGAATATGCTCATCATGGTCAAAATGCGAATGCCCATGCTGTGCAGGTTCTTGATACGCTTCGGCTTGTAACCACTGTTGCACATCTAAACTTTTAGTTGCAAGATTATACAACTGCGTTTTAAACAACTCAGTTGCACTAGAAAAATCCTGCGCTATCATTAATTTCGCAGCGGGATTAATTCGTTGCAAACGGTCACGCAATTTTTCAACCGTCTCAGCTTGTGCAATATCCGTTTTACTTAAACAAATTTTATCCGCAACCGCCGCTTGCTTAACCGTCTCATAATGCTCATCCAACTGCGTTAAACCATACACACTATCTACAGTCGTGATAACGCTATCTAATCTAAACAAATTTTTCAGCAAAACATCATTTAACAAAGTATGAATAATCGGCGCAGGGTCAGCCAAGCCCGTAGTTTCAATAATCACCCGCTCAAAAAAAGGCACATCGCCCCGCCCACGTTTATGATGCAATTCTGCTAAAGTATCCTGTAAATCACCGCGTACCGTGCAACAAACACACCCGCCATCAATCACCACTACGTCCTCAGTTGCGGAACGCACAAGCAAATGGTCAAGGCTCACGATTCCAAACTCATTAACCACAACAGCGGTATTTTGCAAATCAGGTAAACGCAAAATTTTATTTAACAAAGTGGTTTTACCGCTACCCAAAAAACCTGTAATGACTGTAATCGGTAAACGCTGATAAGAAGTATCTAATGGAATCAAAGACATAACTAATAATCTACAAAAAAGGAAACAAGAATGCAAAAACCATCATGGTTTACTAATTTTTGGGAAATTCCCCGCCGTGTACCGCAATCCCAAGTGACCATTGTACACCGCCGCGTCTATATTTTTCCCACACGTCAAGGCTTTGCTTTTTTAGCCGCGCTATTAGTGATGTTACTGGGCGCGATGAATTATAGCAACAATATGGGTTATATGATGACCTTTTTACTAGCAAGCGTCGGGATTGTTTCAATTTTACACACCCACCGCATGTTATTGAATTTAAAAATTGAAACTGGACAAAACGCCCCTATTTTTGCTGGCGAAAATGCCCATTTTGAACTCTGGATAGACAATCAAGGACACAATGCCCGCTATGCCGTTAAATGGCAATTACGCCCCACGCCTTCCAAATTTATACAATCACTATTATCGAACAAAGCAACATTAGCAACAACGCAAGCGCACTATGAAATGTCGCCACTCATTGTAGATATTGTTGCTAATCAACGACAAAAACTGAAAATTACCATTAGCAAAACGCGGCGCGGCTGGTTTCAACTACCTTCTTTAATGGTAGAAAGCCGTTTTCCACTAGGTTTATTTCGCGCATGGTCATATATAGAATTAAATGCTCAAGTTTTAGTCTATCCAACGGCGATAGGACAAAATACTTTACCCGCTGGGCGTAAAACCACGACTACAGGCGAAGGGAGTTTGCTTGCAGGTGCGGGCGAGGATTTTATAGGCTACCGCGATTATCACTTAGGCGATTCTCCACGTCATGTGGATTGGAAAGCAGTTGCGCGGGGGCAAGAATGGTTAATTAAACAATTCGGCGGCGCAAGTTCTAGTTTGCTCAGTTTTAGATGGGAAGAAATATGTCAAACCTTAGAACCAGAAGCGGCATTATCACAACTTTGCTTATGGATTTTATTAGCCGAACAACAAGGTGCAATTTATAGTTTAGAACTACCGACCCAGTTTTTAGATTTCAGCCAAGGCGAACAGCATCGTGATGCGTGTTTGAAAGCGTTAGCAATGTTTTAGTTTTAAAAAAAGCAATTAAATTAATGTAGCTTGCTTTTTAAAATTTGGCTTTTATGCTGTAATAAGCAACATTATTAAAACACTTATGACGAGTTTTAAAGGATTTTAACGTGTCTCAAAATTATTCTACTAATTTACTCCAAAATAAACTTAATGAAGCGAACCAATTTTTAGCAACATGGGACAATATTCAAAATAAAATTTCGCAAATAGATGTTGCACATCAAACAAACTTAATTGAAGCCGATACAATCTTACAAGCCGCGTTAAATGAATTTAAAACAAAAATAGAATATCCGCTTTTAACCATTGCAGTGACTGGAACAACTTCTAGCGGTAAAAGTTCTTTAATTAATTTGCTCTGTGGTGCAGATATTATGCCGCGAATGGCAGGGGAAATGTCTGCTGGTTTAGTCAGTATTTACCATATTTCTCCTCATACTCCATCGCAAGTGATTATCCATGAAACACAGGATGCACGCTGGCAATGCGGCACTTGGACTGATTTAGCTGATAAGGAAATCAGTGAATGCTTAACACGCTGTATGGATAGTTATAATCAGTGCCGTCACGAACAAAATCCGCCTGCCTATCCTAAAATTGATGTGTATTATCCAATTAGTTATTTTTTGAATACAGAACTTAATGCAATGGGTTTACCAACGACGACACGATTTAGGTTGCTAGATTTACCTGGTTTAAAAAACAGCACCGATGAATTGAATAAGGAAGTATTTAAAGAATGTAAAGAAGCTTTATGTTTAGTTACTTACGATATGGCAGAAACCGACCCAGAAAAACGTAAAAATCTGATTAATGAAGTGTTGACACAAATAAAATCTATGGGCGGTGCACTCAATCGGATGTTATTTGTACTGAATCGTATTGATGTTTATGATAAAGACCGTGAAGCTGAGCGGCGGAAGAATGAAATTGAACAAACTGTTTTAGCTGAAATTAAAACGGTTTTAGTTAAAAATTTGCCTGAATATAAACATTTGGTGAATGATATTTGTTTTAGTCGTTTAAGCAGTTTACCCGCTTTATATGCAATGCAACTGATTCAAGGTAAATCCACTTTTAATACAGCTAATTCATTAGAAAAACATTTTGCTTTTCTAATTCCAGAATCCATCATAGATGATTTACCGCGTAAAAAAGAAAAATGGTCTGAACATGATTTTCACCGTGTGGGAGTAGCGGTATTAGAAAATTGTTATGCAAATACTTTCTTTACTGTTTTAAGTAAACATATTCAAAAAAACTTTGCAAAATTAATACTCCCTCCTTTATTGATTGAGTTAAATTCGCGAATTGCTTACACGGTTAGCGAATGGTTACACTTAACGACTGCGCAAATTCTAGAAACCGAAGAAGCTTGCAAACACGCTTTAACTGACTTAGAAAAACAACAAGAATCCTTAAGCTCTTTCTTACAAGAAACCTTAGCAAAACTGGAAAGTTCTTTTAAAACTCATCAATCGCTAGAAATGCAATGTAAAGCTCTCTTAGCTTGCGAGCCTTATTCACAATTACCTTCTGATACGCTTGCGCCGCTTTATTTATGGTACGATGATATTGCTAAAGAAACTGATAGTTTTCTCAGTATCATTTGGTATTTTATAACATACCCTGAAGAAATCGTTTTATTATCACCAGAACTACAAAAAGTGGTTACTGAATCTATTTCGAAATTAAATAATGATGAATACTCTATAAGAGAAACATACTTATTAATTGTAAACTCTCCCAAGTATGATTTAGAAGACGAATATCAAAGAAAGCTTTTTAATTTTAAAAAACAGATTTTAACTGAGTTTATAACAGGATTAAGCCATTTTTTAAATGAGCATTTAAGTAAAAAAATACTTCCTCAGTTGTTCCAACGAGTTCAAGATTCTCTTGAAAAAGTGCTTGATTGTTATGTTGGTTTTGTTCAATTGCAGATTAATCAAACGATACCACAATGGGGATTATCCTTATCCCGTCCTACTATTCTTTTAGAAAAAGAAAATAATCCTTTACGTTTTTTTACTAATTTCTCTATCGAAATCAAACCACGAATTGAATCAGTGCGTGATGTTTGGACATTATGGTTATGGGAAAGAGATGTTGAAATTGGACAACTACCCTCTGCTAAAGAGTTAGACCAGTTATTTGTGCAAAATCTACAAAAAGAGAGAATGCGATTAGAACCTATCATGAGTCAACAAATTGCTGAACACTTTGAGAAAAATTATCAAAGTTTAAAAACTGAACAAGAAAGAGTTTATGAAAACTTTAAAGTGCAATATCAGCAACGTCAACAAGCGATTCAAAATGAGAAAGAAACTGTGCAGAAACCATGGCAAGAGTTGTTACCTATTGTTGAACAGTGGCAACAGATAACGCAAGTAATGACAGACCTCCATCAATTAGAAACAGAAATTACTTAGTTTTTTAAATGAGCTACTTTAAGAAGGAGTGTAATTAATACAATTCATTATTATGCTCCTATTTTTAGCTAAGTATAGCATTATAAAATAAAAAAGCTCTTTTAAAGCTTTGTTTTAGCCATTTAAAAATAAACCAGATGAGAGAGAAAATATATGATTAATTTTTTTAAAGATTTACAAAATAAAATACCTCATTTTTCTTCTAAAAAAGTAGATAAAAAAGAAACTCTAATTTATTTACAGCTTTTAGTCGTTGCTAACCGTTGCTCATCTATTATTCATGTGGAAATGACGGAAACAATAGAGTCGTCTAACAATTTAAAGTTAGCGTTTGATGATTTAAAAAATGTGTTAAGAGATGCAACACGTTATTTTTATTGTGCTGAATTACTTAGCAAAGAAATAGTAAAAGAAAATTCAGTTATTAATTGGCAACAAGCTAATAATGTTTTACTTACTTTTAAGTTACATTTAATAGCAGATAAGCAACAAATTGAAGCCCTGATTCAAGCAACCACCCGCAATAATTTAATATTAGAACTAGAGAAAAGTTGTTCTACTACTTATTCAATTCATTTAATTGAAACGAGTAATTATACGGCTGATCCTGAAAAATTATTTAACTACGCTTTTAAACGTGTTTAATCTGGAGTTTTATGTATGGATTATAAAACAGCATCTATGGTGTATGCGCAACGCCTAAAAATAGCTTTAGATATTCAACGTCATGCACTTGCATTAGCTGAATTAACCCAAGCAGCGCAAGCAGGCGTAACAGACTCACATAAAGAAACATTACATAAAGTGGCCTTACCTGCGCAAACTTTAATGCGCCGTTTAGAATGTGGAGAATTTCGAATTGCTGTCGTTGGTTTGGAAAAAGCAGGTAAAAGCACTTTTGTAAATGCTTGGTTAGGATGTGATTTATTACCCGCAAAACAAGAACGTTGTACATTTACAACAACTCAAATTTATTCAGTACAACAAGAAAGTCAACAACGTTTAGAAACTGAACCAAAATCTACTGGTGAATTTACAGCCTATCTCAATGAATTAGAAAAACAAAAAACGAGCCAAGACACACAAGCACGCCAAACAGCAGAAAAAGATTTACAGGTCATTAAAGATAATCATGGAACTTTAAATGAAGTAGTTCATGAAGGTAATCAAGAGTTTAAATTTTCACATTTGGAAGAAATTAAATCACAATTAACTAAATATGTGGCTGATGAACGCTATGCACATGCGATGCGTGAAGCACGTTTATACACCCGCGAACTAGCGGCTGTTGATGGCGTTGTATTTTTTGATGTGCCTGGGCTGAATTCAGGACTTTCCAAACATATTGAAGAAACTAAACGTATTTTAGCGGATTGTGATGCAATTATTGTTATTCAAAGTCGTACAATTAGTTTACAAGCGCATGAGCAAGATGTTGTCAAATTTGGTGAAGGGGGAGACCCTTATCTCAAGTTAGCTGATAAATTATTTGTGTTTTGGGGACAAATGGATTTACAACCTTCTAAAGAGGTTTTAGAAAATAACTGGCAAAAAGTCATTGCTGAATGGCAAAAATTTGGTATCTCTGAAAAACGTATGGTGTATGGTTCAGCTGGAGCGCATTTAGTATTACAAGGTTATCCGCTTGAACAAGTTGGAGACCAAGATTCTGTAAATGCAAAAATGCAAAAACTGACAGGTTTAAATGACTTAGACAGTTTGAAAAGTGCAACGGGAATTCATGCCTTACAACAAAAAGTTAAAACTTACTTAGACACGGAACGGATTTTATTACTGGAAAAACGCTGTCAGGCAATGCTTGCTGATATTGAAGATACAGCGCGTGAAATTTTCCATACAGTTAAACAACGTTATCCAATTGACCCAGCAGAAGCGCAACGGCGACAACAAGAAAAGCGCAATATTTTATGGGGTGAATGGTGGAATAATCGTTGGTTGAAAGTGGAAGCGGAGGTTAATAATTTCTTTAAACCTATTTTAGAACTTGAAAATTCTAGCATCAGTCACTTTAAAGAAAATTACTGCAAATTAGTCCAAACTAAAATGCAAATACTGGACGCGCGTCTCCCTGAAAAACGCCAACAAATTTTTGATGCTGAAAGTCGTAAAGGCTTTGATTCAAGTGAAGTTAATTTTAAATGGCGTAAAGAAATTTATAATGATGTACGCAAAATGTTGCTTGCTTTATCTAAAGAAATGGCAACTGAACTAAAAAGCGAAAATAAAGCCATTATTCATAAACTCAAGGAATTATTATGGGGAAGCTCACAGGTTGAACAAGAACTTATCCCAGATATTCCGCAATATCTTAAAAATTTAGAACGCAGTTTAAATACTTTATTTCTACGTTTTGCACGTCCTATTGTTGATTTACTGATTTACGCGCCTGTAGGAAGTGATAAGCGAAAAGAAATTATGCGTGAATTAGGGGCAGATGTTGAAATTCTTGATAATTACTATAGTGGTGAAGAAGTAGCATTAAGCCGTCTAAAAGTATATATCAATTATGGTCATACATTATTTTCTGATACGAACAAACAAATAGAGGTTTTTGGAGAACAACTGCATAGGAAAGAGACTATTGAATGCAGACAAACCTTAGTTAAAGCTACAGCGTTAAAAATTTTACCCGTTCAAAACTCGATAGAATGCACACTCATTGAGAAACAGAATCAAGTGATTGAAGAAGTGGAAAATGATTTGGAAGCATTTCAAGATTATTTGTTAAACGGAATTTTTGAAGCGGCGGGTTTTAAAATGTTTTGCCAGCAAGAATTACGGGATTTACAAGATAACTTTTTAGAATATAAAGGACGTTGGGAAGGGGTAGCGCGGAATGAATGGGAACGTGGCAATCCAAAATTACTAGCGGAATTACCCCCTGAATTGCAACAACAAGCATTTGACACAACGGTTTGTGATAGATTGAAACAATTGGAAATTTCGTTGCAACAATCGCGTTAATAATCATTTTTAGCCGTTCCAACTTTCCTGATATTGTGAAAATATTTCATCATTTAACCACCATGATTAAATTCAATTTCACGCCATAGCAACCGTTCAAAACCAAAAGCGACGACGACAAACATTTTTAAACGCAATATTTCAGCATATTGTTGTTCTAAAATTTGACGATAATGATTTAATTGTTGCGTCGCTTGTGCAAAAGCAGGTTGTGCTAAGTTGCTTAACTGTTCATTTGTCAGTTGCTTAACTTGTTCAGCATTTAAATTTAAATCTTTCAAGGTAAGAAACTTAAATTCAAATAGAAAATCAAAAATAAGATATTGACGGGCATCAGGACGAATAATCATTACTAAATCTGCATAGCGACGATTTAATTCAGGCTCAGAATCGATAACATATAAACGGTCATCAAATAAAAACATGAGAAAAGCTGTTTTTAACGCCATTTCTCCCGACCAACGATAATCTCGATTGCTAAATACATTAAATCGTTGCTCAATAAATTCACATAAGGGCTGTAAATCACCTGTGCTATATAAAGTTTGCAAAGTTGCTTGATAATCTTGCGGATGAATTTGAGGCAATAACACTTCGCGTAATTTTTCTACATATAAGCTTTTAATCACTAAATTAGGAATGCGTAATTTCACATTTCTTAACATATCTATACCATTGAGTGTCAAAACACCTAAATAATACAGTAATGAAGCTAATTCATTGCCTTGTTGCTCATGATTTAACATATCTTCTACACCAAAACGGTCATGAATTTTGGGTACAAATAAATCTTTTGATTCATCTAAGGCATTTTCAATGACTTCATGCCCATGCGGTAAGCGTGCAACATAATTTAAACGACTTCTATCCATAGCTAAATTGTAGTCAAGCAATTCATCGGGATATTCACAATATTGATATAAATGTTTAAGAAAATATAAAGCAAGTGTAGGGTTATAAACAATTGCTTTAGTTTTATAACTAAAGTTATAACCATTATAGAATTGTTTCATAAGCTTTAAAGCTGCGTGCTGTTGTTCAAGTGTAAATTGACACTTTTCTTCAGCAATTTGCTTTAAAATACTTTGGATTTCTTCTTCATGAAAACCACATAAATCATTAAATTCAGGCTGACGATAAATACTGACTACAACATTATAGCCGCTACTCATATCTGCTAAAACAATTGGAGAAACACCTGTAATAAAAACACGTTCAAGCCCATTACCCGTCGCGGCAATTTTGATATTTTTAAAAACGGTTTTAAGTAATCCTTCACCATAAACTAATTCAGCATAGCGTTGATTTTCACTCACTTTCGTTGCCATAACTTCATTAGCAAAATTGTCATATTCATCTATAAAAAGATAGAGTTTTTTACCCGTACGTCTAATTAATCCCATTAAAGCAGTGAAAGAAGCGATTGCATCTTTTTCTAATTCAATAGATTCAGTGAAATATTCAGTGTAATAATTTAAAAAATCCTCTATTCTTTTATTTAAATAAATATATAGAGTTTCTTTTAATTCTGCTGTGCTTCCCATTGGTAAAATCGCGGAAAAATCCCATGTCATTACAAAATACTCATTATGTTTCTTGGTTGGATTTTGAGCAATTTTTAATGCGCCAAACAGCGAGTTAAATTTATCTGATTTCTTTAAATCATAATAATTAGCAAGCATATTGAGTAACAAACTTTTACCAAACCGACGTGGGCGTAGGAAAATTAATTGATAGCCTGCTTCTTCCAGTAAAGGAATTCTATCCGTGCGGTCGCAATAGTAATGACCTTCGGTTATTAATAATTCAAAATCGCTGATGCCGTAGGGGAATTTCATAAAAAACCTCGCAGATAAAAAAACCTCACATCATAAACATAATGTGAGGTTGAATAATGTTCAACAAAAATCTTAGAAGAAAGTATGATTTATGCTATCTAAAACAAATAAAGTATTATTCTAATTTATTTTCTTAAGGCTTCAACGTCGGTTGCGTTCCTGCTAAAGCATCAATTAACAATAATGTTTCTTCGCCTGCAATGCCGTCATCTTTTAATTTTTGCGCGCGTTGAAAAGCTTTGACTTGATTATTTAAACCTTCGTCAAAGGTGAAAGAGGCGGGCGTTTCTTCAAATTTTTTGCCGTTAATGATGGCTAAACGTTGACGTAACCAAATCATGTCGTTGCCCGACATGCCTTTTTTCAACGTGGGAACAGGTAAACGTGAAGGTTTCCAAAACATTAATAGTTGTCCTAACCAAAATTCATTGACCATTTTTATATTAAATTTCAAACGTTTGCTGTTTAAGTCTAGCGTCACTTCATCCCCTTCTAAATTGATAATGACAACATGTGATTGTTGCCCACTAGAGTTAACCAGTTCTATCACCGCAGGATGATTGTAGCGGCGTAAATCTGCCCAGTTCCCCACTTTGTATAAACATGCCAGTCCTTGCGTTGCGGCGCGTTCACAGGCGGTTTTGCCAGAAAGTGTGCGATAGTCTAAACCCCATAAGTTAAATAAGGTGGTAAATGCGGTTTCCGTTGTGTAATTGCTTTGCGGTTCATTTAGGTAATTTGCCAGTGTTAACAAGGGTGTTGGTTGTACGTTTGTTGTCACAGGAGCAACAGCGGCAGGCGTTACAGGCGGTGTAGGAGGCGTTGCAACGGGAGGAACAGGTTCAGGCGGTGGCGTGCGGGTGGCGTACGCAGGCGATAAGGGCGTGGGAACAGTCGGCACAGGCGGAGGAGATTGGGTCAAACTTTTGTATTGGTGATTTATCCATGCCTGAATGGTGGGCGTGTGA
>JACCEE012119227.1_pt1 | contig 28021 bp, 23 predicted proteins | sample 7449931 | NCBI WGS metagenome assembly JACCEE01 (sample SAMN15323457, study PRJNA562643) | freshwater metagenome | isolation source: river surface water | place: USA:Blue River Watershed | collected 2017-08-19 | reverse complement strand
GTTCGGCTTCCAACACCATGAAGTGGTGCTTCTTGGCTAAGAATTTCTTGCCGTATTCGACGAATTCCGGAGTATTGTTTTCAAATTCTTTGACGATGTACTCGGCACGATCTTTTAAGATTTTTTCAATTTTTTCCATGGATAAATCTCGCTTTCTAGTAGTTGGCCTCACTACTATTCATTCTAACGGGATTACTTAAGCGGATAATACCCTATCATTCAAGAATTACGGAAAGACCGTGCAAATCTTCTTTGACACGTGTATGTTTTCAACTTAACGAATGTCGGAATATACAAAAAAACATACGACCATCTTTGTGAAAACGTGGCTTTGTTAGTATAATGAAACTTAGTCAACTTAGGAGTATCCCATCCCATGAATGATTCCTTGAAAGAACAATACCTTAAGTCCTTTGGGCCATCAGACGATATTCAAATCGGTTTTTGTCCTTACCGTGTTTGCCCTCTTGGCGCTCACGTAGACCATCAAAAAGGTTTGGTAACTGGCTTTGCCTTAAACATCGGAATCCGAATTGCCTATTCAAAAAATGTCGACGGTCTAATCCAGTTAGTCAGCAATGATTTTACTGGGAAAGTCAGTTTTAATGTTCAAGACCCCATGGAAAAGAAAAACGACTGGGCGGATTATATTCGCGGTGCACTGAAAGCACTCTCTCGTGATTATCATTTTTCGACGGGTTTGAACGGATTCATTCAAGGCGATTTTCCCATCGGAGGTTTATCTTCTTCAGCCGCAGTCATCATTTCTTTTATGATGGCGCTTTGCAAAGTCAATGGCATTGAATTATCGGATCAAGAAATCATCGAACAAGCGTTCTGGTCAGAAACCCAGTTTGTGGGTGTTAGCATCGGAAAGTTGGATCAAAGTTGCGAAGTTCTTTCAAAGAAAAACAAACTCTTGTTCTTGGATACACTTACAGGAGACTACAAACTGATTCCGCAAGGAAAAAGTAAAGAAAACTATGGATTACTCATCATCCATTCCGGTGTTCAAAGAAAACTCGTGAACAGTTCGTATAATGTCCGTGTTGATGAGTGCAAATCGGCAGCCTACGCTTTGAAGGCTTTTTCCGGGATCCAATATGGGAAATATTCGGAAACGGTTTTACGAGATATCGATGAGCAACTATTTATCGACCATGGAAGCCAATTACCTTTGTCGTGGAAAAAGCGGGCCCTTCATTTCTTTGGTGAAAACGAGCGTGTAAGAAAAGGCATTGAAGCTTGGAAAAGCGGAGATATCTTCGCTTTTGGAAAACTTGTTACTGAATCAGGCGAAAGTTCCATCCAAAACTATGAAGCCGGTTCACCTCTACTCATTGATCTATTCAATATCATCAAAGAAACCAAAGGTGTTTTTGGCGGTCGTTTTATGGGCGGAGGTTTCAACGGATGCTGTTTGGCCATCGTCAATTCGTCTATGGCGGATGAAGCAATGAAGAACATCTCAAACGAGTATTTACGGTTACATCCTGAATACATTGACAAGATGAGAATGGTTTTATGTACCTCAGAGGATGGGGTGGGCCATCCATGATAGCAATCCTTTTGTGTGCTGGGTATGCAACCCGCCTATACCCAATTACTGAAAACTTTCCAAAACCCTTACTCAAGATAGGTTCTAGACCGATTTTAAATCATTTGGTGGCTGACCTTTCCCGTGGGGGTTTCATCTCGAAGTATGTCTTGGTGAGCAATCACAAGTTCGTGGATTTCTTTACTTCTTGGGCCAGTCAACGGAAAGAGGATATTTTGGTTTTGGACGATGGTTCAACCCAAAATGAAAATCGTTTGGGTGCGGTCAAAGACATTCAGTTTGCCATTGAAGAAGGTTTGATTGATGATGATGTTCTTGTCCTTGCCGGAGATAACCTTCTTGATTTTTCACTCAATTCATTTATTCATATCTTCAAAAGAAAAAAAGAATGCTGTGTCATGACCCATTATGAGCCCAACATCGAAAAACTCCAAAAGACGGGCGTTATTGAAATTGATACCCAGAAGCGGATTCTTTCCATGGAAGAAAAACCCAAGTTACCAAAATCGCATTGGGCGGTTCCTCCATTCTATATTTTTGATAAAAAATCCCTTAGCAAAATCAGCGAGGGAATATTCAAGGGGTGCAAAGTCGATGCTCCAGGTGATTTCTTGTCTTGGCTATGTCAACAAACCCCGGTTTATGCGTATACTATGCCTGGTAGACGATTTGATATTGGGACTGTCGGAGACTATCTTCAAATCAAAGATATGTCTGGATTAATATAAGGAGAGAAATATGGCCATCTTAGTGACCGGGGGAACCGGATACATCGGAAGTCATGCGGTTGTTGAACTTATTAAAGCGGGTTATGAGCCCGTGATTGTTGATAATCTTGTAAACAGTAAAGAAGAGGTTTTAAACCGTCTGAAGATCATTACCGGAAAGGCAGTCAAGTTTTATGAAGTCGACTGCGTTGATAAGGCCGCTTTACGGAAAGTATTTCTTAAAGAAAAAATTACAGCGGTCATTCATTTTGCCGGATTAAAAGCGGTAGGTGAATCAGTTCAAAAACCCTTGCAATATTATTACAACAATCTCGTCAGTACGATGAACCTTCTTGATTTGATGGCGGACTTCCGCGTCAAAAACTTTGTTTTCAGCAGTTCTGCGACTGTTTACGGAACCCCAAAATCCGTTCCTTTATTTGAAAATGATCCCATTGGTGGGGCTACCAATCCTTATGGCAACACCAAACTCATCATCGAAAATATCCTCAACGATGTTTATAACGTCAAAAAGAATATGAACATCGCCATTTTACGTTATTTTAATCCGATTGGCGCCCATGAATCCGGACTGATTGGGGAAGACCCCGAAGGTCTACCTAATAACCTCATGCCGTTCATCACCCAAGTCGCCGTTGGAAAGATTGAAAAACTCAAAGTGTTTGGTAATGACTACAACACGCTTGACGGTACTGGTGTTCGTGACTATATTCACGTCGTTGACTTAGCCAAGGGCCACGTTGCCGCGCTTAGAAAACTAGAAAATAAACCCGGTCTTGTGGTTTATAACCTTGGCACTGGAAAAGGAACCTCGGTTCTTGAATTAGTGCACGCTTTTGAAAAAGCCAACAATGTGAAGATTCCTTACGAAATCGTAGAACGTAGACCTGGTGATATTGATGCTAGTTATGCGAACTGCGATAAAGCCTGGAAAGAAATGAATTGGAAAGCCCAATTGAGCGTTGTAGATGCCTGCCGCGATTCGTGGCGGTGGCAAGCGAAAAACCCTCACGGATTCGATAAATAAGAAACGAAAGCCCGGATAATTATTTCCGGGCTGTTTTTTTGTCTTTAATTCCTAAGTATTGTTTGTAGGGCGTATTGAGATCAAGGCCGTTATGAACGTGATGGCCGATTTGTTTCTCAATCGGTGGAAGTTTCATATAGTTTCCATAGATATGGGAGAGATATGCGTGGTAGTCACTGGGGACTTTCACATCCAGACCTTCAAATTTGGCGGGTATGCCTTCTCCAAAGACTTGGGGAGGCAAAGCCTCTTGATTGAGATAGGCCGTTTCATAGGGTCCAACGAGTGTAGCCTTATGCCATGGAATACGCTTTTCATAACGTTCCAGACATTTTGTCATCCAATTAGCGATATTCCAAGGGAAGAAGAGAATGCCGACGATATCGAGGCCTAAGTCGGCAAAAAAGTGTTTGTCCCAACGGATACTTCGGACTTGATGACCGCAATAGGCAAAGCAAAATCCCGCCCAAATAAGAAGAGGCTTTAATGATTTGATTTCTTTCTTTCCGATTCTCTTGGACATACCATCGAGAGGGAAAATATCAATCCAAACACCGTGATTCATCCGGCAGTGGGAATAAGCATATTCGATATAGGTGGTGTTGGAATTTCTTAGTTTGGCAAAACTGTAAACATAGTGTTTATCTGAACGGATGTTCTGTAAAAAGAAAGGATCGGGAAACTCATGACCAAGTTTCATCAGTTTATCGAAATCCGGACGAGGCATCGCGATATCCATGTCATCATCCCATGGGATAAAACCTTGGTGACGGATCGCGCCTAAGCAAGATCCACCAAAAAGGTAATAGGTTAGTTTGTTTTTCTCGCACACGCGAATAAATTCTTTGAGTAGATCAAGTTGGACTTTTTGCAGTTCGTTCATAAGTTCACCATGCTAAAAATTATAGGAGTTAATCCATAAAAGGGCAATGAGGCAAAACTACATTATGAGAGTTATTTTTGGGTGTGTAACCGCTCCACAAAAAATTATTTATCTTTTTGGTTGAAATGAAGAAAGTATGTCTTTATTATATTCCCATAGATTGATAGAGGCGCGGCCACGATCAGTACTTACCTTAGAAGGCATTCAGTGAGGGTAACGAAAGGCAAGGTCGCCGAAACATATGTGAGGCATCGCATGTGATTGGGCCATGGAGGAATACTCCGATGGACTCCTACTCCCGTTATGGAGTAGAGGCGCTATCGAGGCTTCTTCATGGGATATTTCTTTGAGGTTGCATCGGTCGCGATGCAATCTTTTTATCTCATAAAGGAGGAAAAAATTATGAAGATGAAAAAAGAGTTGCTCGCATTAGGGGCAGTGGCGTTACTCGCCACGAGTTGTTCAAGTCAAGGATTTGACAACTCAAAACTGGTCGTTGGTTTGGAATGTGACTATGCACCGTTTAACTGGACGACAACGAGTGAATCGGACTTTACGCTTCCGATTGATGGAGTCTCAGGACAGTATGCGGATGGCTATGACATCCAGATCGCCAAACTACTGGGAGTTGCCTTAGACAAAGAAGTCGTTATTAAGAAAATTGAATGGGGTGCACTCGTTCCGGCCTTACAAACTGGAGACATCAATGCGATCATCGCCGGTATGAGCTATACCGAAGACCGTGACCTCGAAGTCGACTTCACTGGAGCTTATTATGTCAGCGACATCGTCGCCGTTGTTCAAGCCGATAGTGGTTTAGCCGACATTACTTCCATTCAAGATTTATCCGGCTATAAAGTCATTTCACAATTAGGAACCGTCCAAGATGGTGTCATTGACCAGATTGATGGCGTCATTCATCAAACCGGGGCTTCTTCGTTCAATACCGCCGCTCTTTCTGTTCTTTCAGGCGATAGCGATGCCTTGATTGCCGAATATCCGGTGGCACGCGCCATCGTCAACGCTAATCCGTCTTTAGCCATCGTTTCATTTGACGTCGGATTTACCGGTCTTGATGAAAACGCACTGAGCGTCTCGGTGGCTGTAGGAGAAGGGAACGAAGAACTTCAAACATTGATTGATGATGCTTTAGTTAATATTAGTGCAGAGACTCGCACCAGTTTAATGGACGGCGCCATTGAACGTTCTTCCATTGAATAGTATGACGACCTGGGAAAAATTTGCTCTTTTAATCAATGATTATGGCCTTTTGTTTTTGAAGGGTGTTGGGATCACCCTTCTTTTAGCTGTCGTGGGGACTTTCGTCGGTCTTATCCTCGGAATGCTCTTATCGATGGTGCGTAATCTCAAAACAACAGCCAAAGACTCCAAGACAATGAAAATCATTAAGAAACTATCCTCTTGGTTGGCCATGGCCTACATTGAAGTATTCCGTGGAACTCCGATGATGGTACAAGCCATCATCATCTATTTTGGTGGGAAGATGATTGGAATTCCTTGGACTTATTTGTCTTGCGGTTTGTTTGTCATTTCTATTAATACAACTGCTTATATGGCGGAAAATATCCGTTCTGGGATTAACGCTCTTGATCCAGGACAGGTGGAAGCCGCAAGAAGTTTGGGAATGACCCATTCACAAACGATGTTTTCGGTTGTGTTTCCACAAGCACTTAAAAACTCCATTCCAACAATCGGGAATGAATTCATTGTGAACATCAAGGACTCGTCTGTTTTAAACGTTATAACGGTATCCGAACTTTTTATGGCGGCAAAAATCGCCTCTAGCACAACCTATTTCTTTATCGAATCCTATCTCATCATCGCGGTTGTTTATTTGTTTTTAACTGTGATTTCAAGTCAATTACTAAAGCTACTGGAAAAAAAGCTGAACGCACCCTATTTCGAAAAAGCAATGAAAGAGAAGGTGGTTTAAATGGAAGAAGTCATTCGTATTGAACACCTTTCCAAATATTTCGGGCAAGTGTGTGTCTTGAAAGATATCAATCTAACCGTCCATAAAGGCGAAGTGGTTGCAATCATAGGTTCCTCGGGTGGTGGTAAGTCCACGCTTCTTCGCTGTATGAATCTATTGGAAACACCCACTTCCGGAGCCATTTTTATCGATGGTAAGAATATTATGGACGCTGTGGTCAATGTTGACCAGTTACGGGCAAAAACCGGTATGGTATTTCAACAATTTAATTTATTCAATCATTTGAATGTATTGGAAAATTGCACACTCGCACAAAGAAAAGTTCTTAAAAAGGATCAGAAAGAAGCAGAGCGAATTGCACATATTAACCTAGAAAAAGTTGGGATGGCAGATAAAGCCCAGTATAAAACGTTCCAGCTCAGTGGGGGGCAAAAACAGCGGGTTGCTATTGCGCGTGCTTTGTGTATGAATCCGGATGTGTTATTTTTTGATGAACCCACCAGTGCTTTGGATCCCGAGATGGTGGATGAGGTACTCAGCGTTATGAAGAAACTTGCCTCTGAAGGTATGACGATGATTGTCGTTACACATGAAATGGGATTTGCTAAACAAGTTGCCTCGAAAATTGTTTTCATTGATTCGGGGGATATCGTTTTTTGTGGGACTCCCTCTGATGCAATGAAGCAAACAGAAAATGAAAAATTAAAAGGTTTCTTTGGCTTATAAGATTTTTGCTCCTTAAGAACAAATGCCTCAAGATTTTCTTATCTCATGTTTTATTTTTTTGGTTTTATTACAGTTCATGTATTTTTGAAATTCTTAAAATGAGTTTTTCATTTGTTGTTGTTCTTCTCAAACCTAAATATGTTGGTATGATATATATAACCAATAAATGCCAATCAATGGGCAAGGAAAACGGGAGAAAAACATGAAAACGATAGGCTTTCCGATTAGCGACAAAGAATCTGAAAAAAGGCGTGTACTTATTCCAGACGATATTGTTCATTTCTCAAAGCATCACGATTTGTTGTTTTTTGAAAAAGGTTATGGAGAGGTTTTGGGAATCCATGATAACGAATATCTTGCCATAGGATGCCATTGTGTTGATAGAAAAGAAGTTTTTGATAAAGACATTATTTGTGATGCTAAAATCGGCGACGCGCTTTATTTGGATTCTTTAAAAGGAAAAACCGTTATCGGTTGGGCGCACGCAGTTCAAAACAAACAAGTGGCTGACGCCATCGTCAATGGAAAAAACACGGCTTATGCCTGGGAAGATATGTTCGAAAACGGAATTCATACTTTTTTTCGAAATAACCAACTAGCAGGGGAAGCAGCAATCCTTCATGCATTTCTTTGCCAAGGCCTTCTTCCGGAAAATCGCCGTGTCGCTTTAATTGGATTGGGAAACGTTGGAAAAGGAGCTTATCGGATGTTGAGTGCATTGGGAGCATCAATTGACGTTTTCCGCCGCCAAGACGAGCACCTTTTTCGTTCAACCTTCCACACTTATGACGTCATTGTCAATGCAGTTTTATGGGACACTAAACGGACCGATCATTTATTGTATGAAGAGGATATTCCCCAACTTAAAAAGGGGTGTTTCATCATTGACATTTCTTGCGATCGCCACGGAGGTATCGAAACCTCAATTCCCACGTCAATCATCGAGCCGACTTATGTTTACAAAGGCGTGACACACTATGTTGTCGACCATACGCCCACACTTCTGTTCCGAGAAGCCACCTATAGTATTTCCAAGGCGATGGCTCCCTTTATTGACCAACTTATCGAAGACAAAGTTGGAGAGACGTTGTTAAAAGCCAAGATAATTGAAAATGGGGTAATCAAAGATCAACGCATAGTTGATTTTCAAAAATCTCATAAATTAATTTAGTGACTAAGAGGGGATAAAAATGTCAAGTTTTACCAAATTCAAAAAGCTCGTTAAAAAAAGCGCATTTCTTAACAAGATTTACTACTCGTTTTCACGAACACGCTTTGTTAAAAAAATGCGTGAGAAAGCAGAGCATTCTTCAATTTCTTATGAAGAGACGCTTGATTCCGCCCCTTCAATTTTTCTTTCAAGCGATGTTTCCTGGCGCCCTAAAATGGTGGGAATTGTTAAGGACAATCAACGAAACGGTTATTATGAAAAGTTTGAAAGGTTTTTGAAAACAAACGGGATTTCCTACAGGTTTTATGAGCCCATGAGAAGCGACTTTTTTGAAACTGGATCAGCCTTTGATTTAATTGTTTGGCGTATTTCCGACAAAATTCCGCATTTATATTTTGCAAAACAAAAAATCGAGTTCATTGAAAAGCATAGCAATACCATTGTTTACCCTTCCTATCGAGCAGTCTGGAACTATGAGGAAAAGGTGAGGCAGGAATGGTTTTTCACAAAAGAAAATATCCCCCATATTCGGACCTTTGAATCGAATGACTATGCCGAAACGCTTCAATTCTTAAAAACATGCTCATATCCGATTATATCGAAAGAATCGACATCGTGCTCTTCTCTTGGAGTGAAAAAACTCCTTTCTTATAGGAAAGCAAAAAAAGCAGTTGACTTAATCTTTACCAACGGAAAAAAATCCACCTTTTCTTGGTCTAAACAAAAAGATTATGTTTTTTTTCAAGAATTTGTTCCAAATGAAGGATTTGATTTGCGAGTTATTGTGATTGGAAAATATCTTTTTGGCTATTATCGTTATCCTAAAAAGAAAGACTTCCGTGCATCAGGCTCAGGAATTGTTGTAAAAAAAGCCATTGATACCAAAGCCTTGGATTTTGCACGGGAAGTCTATGGAAAATACGATGATGCAACGATGCTAGCGGTTGATATGATCCAAGATTCACGGACAAAAGATTTTTTGGTAGTTGAGGCTTCCATTTTTATAGGTTGCGAAACCAGCCAACAACTCAAAGTGAACGACATACCAGGCGTCTACCTTTATGAAAACGGTACCTATCACTTTCAAGAAGGAAATTTTTGGATTCAAGAAATTTTGCTTAAAGTACTTTTTGAGAAAATAGATAAGTCAAAGAAAACTATTTCATTGTTGCCGATTATGGAAAAGAAAGGTTAAGGAAACCAAAATGTACAAAATTGCAGTTGCTGGAACAGGATATGTTGGATTAGTTGCTGGAGTGTGTTTTGCCGAAATGGGACAAAACGTTGTATGCGTTGATACTGATGAAACGAAAGTTAGTTCTTTGAGTAAAGGCATTAGCCCGATTTTTGAAACAGATCTTGATGATTTGTTAAAAAAGAACCTTGCAACAGGAAGGCTTAGTTTTACAACCAATTTCAATGAAGCATATAAGAAAGCCGATGTGATTTTTATTGGGGTTGGAACTCCTGAACTTCCTGATGGAAGCGCAGATTTATCTTTTATCTCAACGGTGACGCGGCAAATTGCTGAAAGTATTGAGAAGGACTGCCTTGTCGTTGTAAAATCCACGGTCCCAATTGGAACAAATGATAAAGTCGAGCAACTTCTCAAAGATTTCTTGACCCATAAAGTCCATTTTGAGGTTGCATCCAATCCTGAATTTCTTGCTCAAGGATCTGCTGTCAGAGACACTCTGAAAGCAGCGCGCATCATTATTGGAACCGAGTCTACCAGAGCTGAAAATATCTTAAAAGATATCTATGAACCCTTTCACCTTCCGATTGTATCAGTTAGCCGGCGCTCTGCGGAAATGATTAAGTATGCCTCCAACGATTTTCTTGCATTGAAAATATCTTACATGAATGATATTGCGAATCTTTGCGAATTGGTTGGAGCGGACATCGAAGATGTCGCTGAAGGAATGAAATATGATCCACGCATTGGATCCACATTTCTTCATGCTGGTATTGGTTACGGTGGAAGTTGCTTTCCGAAGGATACCAAGGCTTTACGTTACCTTGCAAAACAAAAAGGTTATCAATTAAAGACTGTTGACGCTGCTGTGGAAGTCAATGAATCTCAAAAGACACGGTTATTTTTTAAAGCAAGTTCACGTTTAATTTCTTTCAAAGATCTAAACATCGCCGTTTTAGGATTGACGTTTAAACCCGGGACTGATGATACTCGCGAAGCTCCTTCAATTGATAATATTCGGCTCTTGTTAAATGTTGGAGCCAACATTATGGCGTATGATCCTGTAGGCATTGAAAAATTCCAACATTTATTTCCTGCCGGGAAAATTGGAAAAGGGACCATTCAATACACCAACGACCCCAAAAAAGCTCTCATAGGCGCTCACGCGGCATTTGTGTTTACTGAATGGAAAGAAATCATGGCCTTAACCCCTGAAGTGTATAGGGCTTTAATGCGGACTCCATTGGTCTACGATGGAAGAAACATCTACTCTCCGATAGCAATGAAAAATGCGGGAGTGGAGTATTTTTCGATTGGTCGCTAGATCAAAGGAGAAAAAATGGAAAAAAATAAAGTATTGGTGACTGGCGCTGCGGGGTTTATCGGCTTTCACTTATGTAAAAAGCTTTTAGAAAAGGGTTTTTTAGTCGCTGGTTATGACAACCTTAACTCGTACTATGATCTGAAGTTGAAAAAAGATCGCTTGTCAATCCTTAAACAATTTGAGAATTTCCAGTTTTTTAGAGGCAATCTTGAGAACAGAACAAATGTTTATAAACTTTTTGAAACCTTCAAACCAGTAATTGTTGTTCATCTTGCAGCCCAAGCAGGGGTTCGCTTTTCCATAGAAAATCCTAAAGCGTATCTTTCAGCAAATGTCGATGGGTTCTTTTCGATTTTGGAGGCTTGCCGTTCTTTTCCGATTGAACACTTGATTTTTGCTTCTTCAAGTTCGGTTTATGGAAATCAGAAGAAAACGCCCTTTTCGGAAAATGATCAAGTTGACCAACCTATTAGTTTCTATGCCGCCACGAAAAAGGCAAATGAGTTGATGGCCTATTCGTATGCTAACGTCTATAAAATTCCCGTAACCGGCCTACGATTTTTCACAGTATATGGACCTTATGGTCGACCGGACATGGCCTATTTTTCATTCACAAAAGCAATTTTTGAGGGACAACCGATTAAATTGTTTAATTATGGCAATCTTTCAAGAGACTTCACATATATTGATGATGTAACAAAAGCCATAATGGAAATCATTGAAAGAAAACCAAAAGTTTCGACGTCGAATGTTCCCTATAATATTTACAACATTGGAAACAATCACCCAGAACAACTCAAGGATTTCCTGGCGATTCTTGAAGATTTAATTGGAAAAAAGGCGATTGTTGAGTACCTTCCTATGCAACAAGGAGACGTTCTTAGTACGTTTGCCGATGTGACGAAGATTGAAAATGATTACAACTTTTCTCCGAGTACCTGTTTGAAAGATGGTTTGGCTTCCTTTGTAAAATGGTATTCCACCTATTACCAAAAATAGATTTCGACCGGTTTTATTGAAAAAAAGATTTTCTTTTAAAGAGGTTTTTTTCGTTTTCTTAGAAAAGTCTTGTAAAAGGCTTTTCTCAACCAGTTTGGCATTATTACTTGCACTACAAATCGAATAGAAACGCTAGTTACATATCGTGGCCAAGAAATCATTTTTTCCCGTAAAAGGAACTTTTGGATTTCCTTACTTTTCTTGAAATAATGGTACCCACTACGGCGTTTATATAATCTATCATCCACTCTCATCCGTAAAAGTATTTCCGGGATGTTTGCGCATCTCATATTAGCTTTTATGACGCGAGCCCAAAGAAAATAATCTTGTTGATTATATAAGGAAGAATAACTTCCGACAGAAAGAATTTTGTCTTTTCGGAACATAACACTTGGATGCCCAAAGGGACTTCGGTAGGCTAAACGTCTACGAATCCCATCATTGTCGGAAGGATACACAATGGTTGACAATATAACGTTTGGATCCTCGCGAAACTCACCGATATTTGTTCCAACTACTGCCAACTGCTCATCTTGCTGAAATAATTGAAGTTGCTTTTCACACCGAGTTGGCATAGAAAAATCATCGCTGTCCATTCGGGCAACCAGCTGGTTTTTGCATTGCACCAAACCAAACCTTAGAGCATTTCCTAAGCCTTGGTTTTGCGGGAATCGATGGATATTAAATATGTCGGAACGCTCTTTTTCAAATCGCGAGACAATTTCATCCAGTTCCTTTGTTAGTGGCCCATCACAAATAACGACAAAATCGTTTGTTACGATTGTCTGATTGAGCATACTTTGGATGCTAATTAAAAAATGTTCGGGGCTCTCCTTTGAATAAACGGACATTAAGACGGAGTAATTTTCCATGGGTAGAACCCCTTTTCATTTTCAATATCTAGAAGATATAGAATGCATTCCCTTCGGGCTGAATTGCTTCCAAGAATATTTCTCGCCTGGAATTGTTATCGAAATCTTTTGGATTGGGTGATGCACCTTTTAGAAACTTTACAAACATTCAACAATAATGTCAAATTGAAACGCCGTTTGTTTAGAAAGAGGAAATAATTGATATTTCGTGCATAGCACCGTTCGAATCTCTTTTCTTGTTAATTTTTTATATCGAGTATAATATACTTTATGCAGGAACAATCCCGATATTAAACGTAAAAGTAACATGAAAATAAGAAAAAAGAAAAAGCCAACCGCGTTTTATAGATTTTTAAAGAGGTCACTTGACATCTTTTTTTCCTTTTTAGCTATTATTGTTCTTATTCCATTTTTGATTCTGGTTGCAATTATCATTAAAATCGAGTCTAAGGGGCCGGCAATTTTTAGACAAAAAAGAATCGGAAGAAACGGAAAAATTTTCAAGATTCTCAAGTTTCGAAGCATGCGGGTGGAAACTCCCTCCGAAGTGGCAACCAATTTGCTCGATAAACCACAGGAATACATTACCCACTTTGGAAGATTCATCCGCAATACAAGTATCGATGAACTCCCTCAACTTTTAAACATTATTAAAGGTGACATGAGTATCATCGGCCCGCGCCCTGTAATTCTTACTGAAACACTCCTCATCGAGCAAAGAATGAAAAATGGCGTGAGTGAACTTCGTCCCGGACTTTCCGGCTGGGCCCAAATTAATGGACGCAATAACATCGGGGTCAACTCAAAAGCGGAACTCGACAAGTTTTATGCGGATAACATTTCTTTTTGCTTCGATACCAAAATATTCTTTTTGACCATAAGAAAAGTGTTTGAAATGAAAGACGTCACAGAAGGAAACGGAACTATTTAAGCAGTTCTGTGAATATATTTTGATTGTTCTTAATATTTTGAACCTATTTTTTTTTATATAGACGAGACTTTATTCCAGCAATCATTAGCTCTCGATGAGCTTCACACTCAATGACGTTTAATGCTGCCCAATAATTTTTTCTTCGGAACAAAATATGGGCGAGGGCTCCTTTGAATATGTGTTTATCGATCCTAGAAACCAATTTTCCCCGACCCGATATTTTCATAAGATAATTATCAATTGTCAATAACGAGTACTCTTCATATTTTTCGGATATGAAGCCGGGTTGTCGAATTTGCTCTGACCGAAGCAAAAATTCGCTCAATATTTTTTCTCGTTGAGGGCCATTTGCTAAACGAATGCGATTCTTTTCTTTGACAATAGGGATAAAAGAAATTTTGGTATTTTGATCAATGTCAAGTTCAACCAGAAGGCCAGTCTTCCAAAACTCTTTTTCAGAGTCATCGAAAATGAAATTTCCTTGCCCGTAAACAATGTGGGAGTCACTGTAAAACTCATAAGAACCGATGCAATGGCTGTGTTGACAAACAACTAAGTTGGCGCCGCAATCTACCATCTTCCGGCATATCTTTTGAAGCATAGGGGAGGGGTATCGAAAGTATTCTTTTCCGCCATGAAAAAGAACAATGAGGGTGTCCACTTTTTTTCTCAATTCAGAAATGTGTTCAAATGAATCGATAAAATCGAAAGGATTTGCTCCAGGTTGATTTTCTTTTGCGATAGAAAACTCGTGTTCGGCACACGAATAAACCCCTACAAGGTGATTTCTGATTTTTATAATCGGACTTTGTTTTGCTTGATCGAGATTGCTACCTGCCCCTACGAAAATGATGCCGGCCTTCGACAGCTCATTAATCGACGAAAAAAGTCCTTCATTCCCAAAATCATAAATATGATTGTTGGCAATCGAAACTACGCTGGGATTCAGTCCTTTTATACCGTTTATGCAAGAAGTGGGTGCTTTGAGGTGTGGACCACATTTATTAATTTTCCCTTGACCGTCAAATAGCGGGGCTTCCAAATTGAACATACGACAATCAGCTTTAAACCAAAGGTCTAATAAGTCTTGTCCAACCAAATCTAAAATTTGGTTGTCCGAAAACATTTTGATATTTGACTCTGTCGGAACTAGATCTCCGCCCACTATAATTTTCATGTGTACCTCCACAAACATCTTTTTCTTATGTTCTTATTTTAAAGGAAAAATTATCGTTTGCTTAAAAAGAATGAACAAAGAACGATTTTTTCCCATCCCCAATTCAAAACGAGAAGGGATTTTTTGTTTTTGTATAAATTTTCTTAACTAAGAAATGCTTGCATTTCGAATAAATCCTCATAAAACAGTTTCTCCATATGTTATTATTTATTTATCGCACTTTTTGAAACGAAGAAATTAAAGATTTCTTATAGGAAAAAACATGATTGATAGCAACACAACAAGAGTAAACCCAGAAAACTCGTCTTCAATGGACCTTAATAAAAAGTCCGATATTTCTTTTAAAGACAAAAAAATTCTTTTTGCTTGCTCCTTTTATTTTTCCGATGGAGACCCATCCTCTATTCGTATTAATAATCTTGCTAAAATATGCCGACAGTTCTCCGAAGACGTGCGTGTGGTTGACGTTGGTTATCCCTTCCCATTGTTTGGAAAATGGTTGAAAAATCAAAATTTGAATCATCGTTTGAAAAAGCTATTGATTTTAGCTAATCGAATCATCGTTAAATTATCCATTAAAAAAAGAATACGAAAGTTTCTTAAAAAGTCCCCTCTTTTTGATTTCATCATTGTCCCGACCCTCCCGATACCTTCAATGCATTTTTTAAAACATTACTCTAAAAGAAAAAAGGTAAAATTGATTCACGACTGCGTTGAGTGGGCATCTCCAGCACAAAAAAAATTCGGAAAACTATCACCCTCATACCGGAAAAATGAATATATCAATTCGACTTGGTCTTCGTCCGGAGTTGGAATTATCGCGATCAGCAAATACTTTTATCGGCATTTTGAAAAATTAAATGTTCCGGTGGTTCGTATTCCAAATATGATGGACTCTTCTGAATTTTTGGCAAAAAAATCAACGCAATCAACACAACTCGATTTGCTTTATGTGGGAGATCCAATCAGAAAAGATTGCATAGCCGATATCGTTCATTCCTTATGCTTTCTTGAGCCTAAAGAACGAGAAAACATTCACTTTACGATTGCCGGCCCTTCCCTTGGATATTTAGTAAAAAAATGTGGGGTCTCTCAAAACGATATTGACTTGTTGGGGAGTTCATTGAGTATATTAGGGCGCATACCTCATCAAAAGGCTCTTGAACTTTATTCGCAAGCGGATTTTTCTGTTTTATTACGCCCAGAAAACCAACGGTACGCCCAGGCTGGATTTCCCACAAAGTTCGTGGAAAGCCTTTCTTCGTGCACGCCCATTATCAGCAATCTGACCTCCGATTTGGAGCTATATATGGTTGATAGGAAGAACGGCATTGTGGTTAAGGATGAAACGCCCAAAGCCTTTTCGGAAGCGGTTCGTTTTGCCCTTTCTTTGACCCCCGAGCAGAAGAAGGAAATGCAAGCATACGCCCGCAAAACCGCTGAAGAATGTTTCGACTACAAGTTTTTTGTCAATGATATGAAAGACTTTTTGTTACGATGCTAAAATAGATATAGTGAAAAAGGAAGGGAAAAATGTTCTTCATCAAAGACATCTTTCTTAGAAGCAAGCAAATACTAAAATCTCAGGCCATACCAAGAACGGGTTTGATCAACATTTCTGGTCCGCAAAAAAAGGCCCTTTTTAATCTTTTTGCCTATGGAAAAACCGAATCTCATGGGAAAGAAATGTTCGTTTCTGCCGGCAAAGAATCCTCACCGACTTTTCTTGAATTCGATTTATCTGTGGACTTTTTTCGTTTTCGAAAACAAGTGCAAATTCGTTCTGAAGACTTGGATAAACTTAAAGGCTTTGGATTTGCCGGCCATTTGTCAACGCCTTATGCTTTGCAAGCCACCAAAAACAAAATTGCCCTTATGAAGTTTTTCATATCCGAAAAAAAGCCCAACTATGTTCTAATCAACTTTTTGAAACATAAAAACGCAAGGCATTATTTTGATATTATGAATGCCTTGTATTCACTTCCCGGGACTCGCGGAATTTTACTTATTGCCCCCGAAGACTTGGAAAAAACAATTGGTTTTCTGGCTGAAATCACTACGTTTGATAAACAATTAAAAAAAGAGCCCTTTATAAAATCCTTCAAACAGAAACCAATCTATAAAAAGATCGTTTCCAGTAAACCCGCCCAATTTTTACGAAAGGTATTTGGACAACCGATAAATGTTGATTTGACAAAGAGTAAAAAAGTCATTATTTCTTCCTTCGCGAAAAGCGAGGCAAGAAGAATGGCGATTCTATGCTTTCTTTCAATTATTTCCTCGCTGTTTTTGAGTTTGTCCATCGTTTCGGTGAACGATACAAGGGTTTCCATCCTATCTAACGAAGTCCTGAATGCGGCACTGAGGAGTCAAGAACAAAAAATTCTTGGGGAAATTTATTCTTCTGATTATCCTGCGGACACAATGGCGTCAATGGAAAGTCTTGTTTCCGATACACAGGACACTTATGGTTTCCAAACAGATGATTTTGAGTCTCGGATGTATTATGTTTCGTCTCCGTCTGCAACTTTTTCTCCCATGCTCCTGCCCAACCCCTTGACGGCCCCCGAAACCATTTCTGCAAGCGTTGTTTCAATCCCCTATATTTCACGATATGTGTCCTATCTTGATATTTATTTACTCAACGAACCAGCTTGGGATAATATGAACAACCTCGGCTATCCGGTGTACATCAGTAGACCCTATGCCGACCTCTATTTGGCCCACTTAGGACTGACGATGTATAGTGATTTGACAGGGATGACATTCCTATCGGAAGTTAATAACGGTTCTGCTTCCCAGTTGCTTTCCTTTTCAATTGCAGGCGTCATTCTTACACCAGAAACATATTATTCGAATACTTTGTCATTTTATGACCACCTTTTGGGAGACTATTACGTGTTTGTTTCATCTACTTTACGCAACTTGTTTGGTGGAAAGAGTGTTTTCTTTGAACTTGGGACACAAAAAAGTGAAACTCAAGAAGTGCTTGGATCAATTACCGATTTTACCCAGAATAATGCCAATTATCAGTTCCATTTTCTTGAGCGAAATTCGAATGGTGACTTTTTGGATGGGACCTTGACGGAGAGTAAGCAAAAGATGTTCACCTATTTTGATTCGCCCATCTCAGTTTTTCTATCTTTATTCTTCTGTTTGGTTTTCCTTTTGTTTTTTGTTGCCTTTGTATTTTCGGCTCACTATTCGAACTCACTTTTGACCCCACAAAAATCGCGCCTACTTGATGAACTTTATCTGGTTTTTTCAACTCTTACAATTATTTTTCTCTCGGTTCCCCTCTCGGCTTTGATTTTTCGACTTTTGAAACTTCACGTTTTTCAAATTGTTAGGATTCCATTAAACAATCCAATTGCGCTACTTGCCACCTCTTTCTTTTTCTTGATTGCTTATTTCACCCTAACAGGCTCGACTCTTTTGAGAAAACTTTCGAGACCAAAAGAATAAGTCGAAATAAAAACGTTGTGTACATTTTTCTTAAAGAAAACGATGGTTAAAATGTGCTATAATTGCCCCATAAAAACAGGAATGTCAGGTGATTGAAATGTCAAACGGAAAAAAGGTATTTAAATGCGAAGTTCCAGTAGTGCTGTTTTTCTTTTTGCGTTGCGAAACCGTTTTGAAAATCGTTGATGTCGTACGTACTGTTCATCCTTCAAAAATGTACCTTTTTTCGGATGGACCCCGAAATGAAAAAGAAAAAGTCCTTGTTGAAGATGCGCGCAAAAGGATTGTTTCAGCAATTGATTGGGACTGTGAAATTATCAAGCAATTTTCTGATGTGAACAAAGGCGTATTTCAACAAATTGGACTTGGGGCTGTTTCAGTATTTCAAAGAGAGAAGACCGCCATTTTTTTGGAAGATGATAACTTGCCCGATTCGACTTTTTTTGAATATGCATCGACATTGCTCGAAAAGTATCAAGATAACGGCGAAATTCTTTGGATTTGCGGAACAAACTATCTAGAAAAATATGAAACAGAGCATGGTGAAAGCTATGTTTTTACGAAGCATCTGCTCCCCTGCGGTTGGGCTTCTTGGGCCAATAAATTTACCAAGTTCTACGATGTAAATTTTTCTCTTTTCGATCACAAAGAGGGACGACGTAATTTCAGAAAATCTTACCAGAGCAAAGGCCTTTATCGGCAACAACGCAGAAATATCGTTAATGAGGTTTATCGAAGAGACCATCAAAAGCGTTATGCTTCTTGGGATTTCCATATGAATTTTTCTTTAAGGGCCAACAATCTCTATGGAATTTCACCCAAATATAATCAGATTAATAACATAGGGGTTGATGTTTTTTCAGTGCATGGCGGGACCTCTTGGAAACATCCGAATACAAGCAAATTTTGTGGCATTCCCACACATCATTTAGATTTTCCTTTGGTTCATCCGAGCGAAATCAAGATAGACCCGAATTATGAAAAAAAGGTTGCGAAAATCATCCTTGCTCCTTTTTGGATTCGCTTCTTGTCACCAGTGACGACGCTTGTAAAAAAAGCGTTTGGAATTTATCCTGACGGGAACATTAAACAGATTTTTTCTAAAAAAGCAAGGTAAAGGGCAGTCATGCAAAATTTCCTTTTAATTCAACTTGACAGAATAAAAAGAAACCTTGGAAGAATAGTCTCTTTCTTAACTTTTTTTGTCATCGTCGCAATTATTATTTTCAATAGCGGGTATGCCCTGATTACGGAATCTGGAAGCAAACTTGCCTATTCCATAATTTTGGGTATTATTGTTCTCTTTTTAGTATTGGTTTTGAAATTGCCGATAACATTTTTTGGAAACATTGCCGGGAAAATAAAAGGCTTTTTCAAAAAACCTCAGTTCAATTTTTTTGTTTTCGTTTTTATCTTTTTCCTGCTTTCTTTTGCTGTGACAATGTTGGTCAATTTCAACATCAGCCATCTTTCGACCTATTTCCACTATTTTGCGGTTCTTGTTTTTGCCTTTTTATTGGCTTTATCCGTCGATTTTAATAAATTTATAGAAATTTTTTCCACTGTCTTGACGTTTATCTCGATTGTTTCGCTTGTTTTCTTTTTCTTTTCAAACATCGCTGGGACCCATTTTGCACCCTTGAGTTTTGTGAATACGAACGGGGTTACTTTTGAAAATTATTTCTTTATTTATTTTGCCCAACTCCAAAATCTTTCTCGAAACTGTGCCATATTTTGGGAACCCGGAATATTTTCAACCTATCTGATTTTTGGTCTCGTTTTCGAACTTGTTTTCAGCAAAAAGACAAAATTGCCGCGTATGTTTCTTTTTTTAGTTTGCTTGATTACCACCCGGTCGACGGCGGCATATTTGCTTCTCCTTCTTTTTGTTCCTCTTTTTATCAGCACCAAACTATCTGGAAAACGAAAGAGAAATGGTCTGATTGTTGTTGGGGTATTTTTTGCGTTAGGAATCGCTTTTTATACGCCGGTAATTAATGTTCTTAGTACCATTGCCCCTGCGATTTTTGAAAAAATAGACAACGCAAGCAGATCGTTAATGACCCGAATCCTTAGTCCTGTCATCGATATGCAAATTTTTGCTACCGCTCCTTTCTTCGGGGTTGGGCCAAACAATGCGGATGATTTGTATTTATTACTAATGCCCAACTTTCCAAGCGTTGACTCACAAACTTCTACTTCCTTTTGGCTTGCGGCAGCTTTTGGAATTCCGGGTCTTTGTTTTACTCTTTTTTACGCAGTTTCTTTACTTTATAATGCCAAAAAAGGCCAATTTCTGACTAATCTGATCGTTTTCATTATTTTCATGCTTTGTTTTAACAAAGAGCCACATTATGCTTTCGTTTTTTCGTGGATGTTTTTATTTATTCTTCTCAAAGACCAATTTCCTTTCAAAAACCAACCCTCCTTGAATGAAAAGGCAAAGCAAACGACCCTTGGGGATTGGCTCAAGGGAACTGATAAAAACAATAAAAGCCTTCTAGGAAACATTTCGGGTTCCTTCTTGCTCAAAATTTTAGTGATGGTGGTAGGAATCTTCACCGTTCCGGTTTATAGTGCGTATTTCAATAATGAGCCCGTTCTGGGAATATGGTTTACGATTCTATCAGTGCTGACATGGATTTTGACTTTCGACCTCGGCATCGGAAACGGGTTAAAGAATAAACTTGCGGCTGCGTTTGTCCGGAATGATCCGGTGCAAGTTAAAAAATATATTTCTTCCGCTTACATTGTGGTTGGTGCCATTTCTCTTTTGACGGCTTTAGTAGGAACAATTGCCATCGGTCAAATCGATTTGAATGCTTTTTTTAACATTTCAAGTTCTGCTCTTTCCAATGAAACATTGGTCATGGTGGTTCGCCTTGCCTTCCTCAGCATCATCATTGAATTTTTTCTAAAACTCATTTTATCCATCATGCATGCGATGCAAATGCAAACAGTAGCCAGCAGTCTTGCATTAATATCGACCCTTCTTTTACTCGTTTATGCGAAATTTTTCCCTGCTGTTAACCTCGACAAGAGCATTATTAACCTTTCATTAATGTATATATTTTCTATTAACCTCCCACTTTTGATTGCCACCATAGCCCTCTTTTTGACCAAACTACGAAATGCTCGACCGAATTTTCATTTTTTTGATAAAACCTATGCAAAAGACATCATGGTTTTGGGTGGTACATTTTTCATCATTCAACTCGCGCTTCTTTTCATCAACTCAACCAATGAAATCTTGATTACGAAAATTTATGGACCGACGTTTGTCGTTTCTTATCAAAAATATTACAAATTGTTTGCTGCAATCATGGCTTTCGGATCTGCCATATCGATGCCTGTTTGGGCGGCGGTTGCCAAGGCCTATAGCGAAAAACGAATTGCTTGGATAAGAAAAGTAGAAAAATATCTCGGCTATCTCACCATTCCTTTTGCCCTCATTTCCTTTTTCCTTGTCGTCGTTTTACAAATCGTTTTCGATGTATGGCTCGGTGCCGGAAGCGAGACGGTAAATTATGTTGTTGCAGCCCTTTTTGCAATCTATACGACCGAAATCGTTTACATGTATTTTGTAACGGCAACAGCCAATGGCATCGGAGCGCTCAAAACCCAGTTGATTGTATTATTGGCCGGCGCCGTTTTAAAAATTCCACTTGTTTTGCTTGGTGCAAACCTATTTACGTTTAATGACGAATGGGTATTGGTCGTGGGAGTCAATGCCTTTATCCAACTTCCGTTTGCCTTTTTCCAAAACATTGAAAACGCAAAAATGTTAAAGAAAACGGAAAAGGAAATGAGAATCGCGTAATCAAGAAGTCATTGCATAAAAAGAACTCCTACTTTCTTTTTTCGGTTAAGCAAGTTAAAACTTAAGGGGGATCACTATGAACATTCTAATTACTGGCGCAAAGGGCTTTCTTGGGAAAAATCTTTCACTTGTGTTAGCTGCACGAAATCATCATATTATGGAATTTGATGTTGACGTCGCAAAAGACACGCTTTTCACTTTTGTTGAGCATGCCGATTTTATCGTTCACCTTGCAGGGATCAACCGTCCTCTTACAAAAGAAGAATTTTATCAAGGGAATGCCAACTTCACAGTCGAATTGATTGAAATGCTCCAAAAAGTAAAAAACACTTGCCCGATTATATTTTCTTCATCGATTCAGGCGGAATTGGAAAACGATTACGGTCGAAGCAAAAAAATGGCGGAAGATTACTTGTTTTCTTTTCAAAAAGAATTTGGAAACAAAACATATATTTATCGCCTAAGCAACTTGTTCGGAAAATGGTCCAGACCCAATTACAACTCGGTTGTCGCTACTTTTTGCAACAATATTGCCCATGGATTACCGATTCAAATAAGCAACCCCCTAAACGAAATCCCATTAGTTTATATCGATGATGTGGTCGATGATTTTATGCGAGTTATCGAGGGCCAAAAATTGTTGAACTCAGAAATTCTCCATGAAGTGCAACCAATCTATATGGTTACAGTGGGGCATATAGCGGAATTGATCACAAGTTTTAAAGAAAGCCGGAATAATCTTTTAGTTCCCGACTTGAAAGACGCATTTGTAACCAAACTATATGCCACCTACCTAAGTTACTTGGATACGAAGGATTTTTCTTATGAACTCACTATGAAACAAGATTCCCGTGGATCGTTTTCAGAGTTTCTTCGTACCGATCACCATGGCCAAATTTCTGTGAACATTACCAAACCCGGAATTACAAAAGGAAATCACTACCATCATACGAAAAACGAAAAATTCCTTGTTGTCAGTGGAAAATCTGAAATCCTTCTTCGAAAAGTAGGCTCTGACGAAATTATTTCTTATAAAGTTTGTGGTGAAAAATTAGTTGTTGTCGATATACCTCCCGGTTTCACTCACAACATCACAAACATTGGACAAGATGATTTAGTAACGATTATGTGGGTCAGTGAATTATTTGATTCCGAAGATCCGGACACATTTTTCTTGAAAGTCTAGTTCGTGCGGGTTGGATATGAACCCATATCATTGTCTGTTTGTAAAAGATCGTCTTTCTTCGTCAGGTGGATTTAAACGGATTTTACGTTTTATATTCATTCCAATAAATGATTTTTCTTTAAAAGTAAAGCATTATTGGCGGCATCCATCAAATAAGAAGAAGATTCGCTAAGTGTGGTATAATATTTTACGAAATATTTGCCATCGCCGTTTTGAAATGAGAGGAATTATGAAGAAACTAAAATTAATGACAATCATTGGGACGCGCCCTGAGATTATTCGACTTTCTTCAGTCATCAAAAAATGTGATCGTTATTTTGATCATATTCTTGTTCATACGGGGCAAAATTGGGACTACTCATTAAACAAAGTCTTTTTCGAAGATTTACACCTTCGCGAGCCGGATTATTTTCTTGAATGTGTTGGCAAAAACCTTGGAGAAACCATGGGCAACATCATTGCCAAAAGCTATGAGTTGATTGAAAAAGAAAAACCTGACGCTGTACTAATTCTTGGAGATACAAATTCGGCTCTATCCGCCATTTCTGCCAAACGACTTAAATGTCCCATATTCCATATGGAAGCGGGCAACCGTTGTTGGGATTGGAATGTATCCGAGATGATTAACAGAAAAATCGTCGACCATATAAGTGATATTAACCTTCCTTATACCGAAAATAGTCGCCAGTACCTTCTTTCCGAAGGAATTGACGGAAAAACCATCTTTGTTACGGGATCACCGATGCTTGAAGTCATCAAGGCCAACATGGATTCCATTAAGAACAGCAAAGTCCTCGATACTTTGAAACTTGAAAAAGGTAAATATATTCTATTGTCTTCACATAGGGAAGAGAACATTGACTTGGAAGAGAAGTTTTTGGACCTTATGAATTCGATTAATTCGATTGCAGAAAAATACCAACTTCCCATTATTTATTCTGTTCACCCTAGAAGCAAAAAACATATTGATTCCCGTGGGTTTAAATTCAATCCCCTTGTCAAACAACTTCAACCCTTTGGCTTTTCGGATTACATCCATCTTCAAATGAATGCCTTCTGTGTTTTATCAGACAGTGGGACTTTGTCGGAAGAATCCGCAATGTTGGGGTTCCCTGCTGTATTGATCCGAACCTCTACCGAAAGACCAGAGGCTTTAGATAATGGAAGCGTGATCATCGGGGGCGTCAAGCAAAAAGACGTCGAACAAGCGGTGGAACTTGCAGTATCGATGGCCAAAAATAAAGAAAAAACATCAATTCCGTCTGATTATCAAGACGACAACGTTTCAACCAAAGTGGTCAAAATTATACAAAGTTATGCAAGCATCGTGAATCTCACGGTTTGGCAAAAGGATTAGGAGCCTTTTTATGGTGAACAAAAACATGTTTGACGGGAAGATTTTGATGGTCACTGGGGGAACCGGTTCTTTTGGAAATGCCGTCGTCAGAAGATTTCTAGATACGGGCATCAAGGAAATTCGCATTCTCTCACGTGATGAGAAAAAACAAGACGATATGAGAAAACTTTACCACAACGATAAACTCAAGTTTTACATCGGAGATGTCCGAGACTACAATTCCATTAGAGGAGCTATCAAAGGTGTCGACTTTGTTTTCCATGCTGCGGCTTTAAAGCAAGTCCCTTCTTGTGAATTCTATCCGATGGAGGCAGTAAAAACGAATGTTATCGGTAGTGATAACGTCATTTCCGCATGTGTAGAAAATCATGTGAAAAAAGCCATTTTCCTTTCTACGGATAAAGCTGCCTATCCGATTAACGCCATGGGAATCAGCAAAGCCCTCATGGAAAAAAACGTGGTTGCTCGTTCGCGGCAAATGCTTCCTGGAGATACGGTTCTTTGTCTTACCCGCTATGGAAATGTCATGGCGTCAAGAGGGTCGGTCATTCCTCTTTTCCTTGAACAAATCAAACAAGAAAAACCCATTACAATCACCAATCCGGAGATGACCCGCTTCATGATGACCCTAGAAGATGCGGTTGATCTTGTTCTTTATGCTTTTGAACATGGGGAACAAGGCGATCTATTCGTTCAAAAAGCTCCAGCCGCGACGATTGATACCCTTGCCAAGGCGGTGATTGAACTGACTCAATCAAAAACCGGCATTCAATATATCGGGACTCGACATGGTGAAAAACTTTTCGAAGTTTTAGTCACTGCGGAAGAAAAGGCAAAAGCCCAAGACCTACAAGGATTTTATCGCATTCCTTCCGATAACCGAGATTTGAACTATGAAAAATATATGGAACAGGGAAACGAGCAACTCCCTAACTTTGAACCCTATACCTCTCACAATACCAAACGACTTGATGTTGAAGGGATGAAAAAACTCCTTTTAAGACTCGATCTTTTCCAAAAATAGCAAAAAGCCATCTTTTTACTTGCCCCATCACTAAGGCGAAAATGAAAAATATTCGAAAGAAAACGCTTAAAACGCTTTTGCTTGGCAGTTTCATCGCCATGAATCTTTTTATTCTCTTTGAATCCATGTTACCCAGTGGCCAATCCACTCAAACTAGCATGTCTTGGACCAATTTTTTTGCATCCATTGCTGAGTTTTTTGGAAACGATAAAGCAAAGATTGTTGAACCCGAAAGTGTTGAGATTACCGGTTTCGAAACCATCATTCTGGGGGAAAGCAAAAGGCTAACCGCAAACATTCTTCCAGAAACCACAACGGATAAATCGGTAAAATGGGAAAGTAGCGATGATATGGTTGCTGAAGTCACAAGTGGCGGTATTGTCGTGGCCAAAGCCTTGGGTTCATTTAGAGTCACTGCAACCTCTTCTGTAGAAAGCGTTTTGTCCTATATAAATCTTTCGGTGGTGGATTATCCGATTCCGGATAGTTTCTCACTTTTTACCGAAAGAACGGAGATTTTTATTGGCACGACCACGACAATTGAGCTTGGAAACCTTTTTCCGGAAAAGGCTTCTAAAGAACAAGTTGTTTGGTCATCTGCGCCTTCCAATGTTGCCTCTGTGAATGCCTATGGCGTTGTCAAAGGGCTCTCAGAAGGTGTGGCGGCCATCAACGCAACTTCGGGATCTTTTTCAAGAAACGTGAATATATCGGTTTCGGAAAGTCCAACCCCTGTCATTGCTCCCAGCTTGCTCAATATTGTGGGTGAATCCACGGGTTATATCTATCGAAATACTCAACTTTCGGCAGATTTAGGCGAGTTTCCGCCGACCGATACTTCCGTCACTTGGCTTTCGAGTGATGAAAATATTGCTCGCGTCGATAAAACCGGAGAGGTCTTCGGAACCAAATTCGAAGGAACGGTTACTATCACGGCGATTGCCAATGCTGATGAAACTGTAAGGGATACCTTCGAAATGACCATCGAACCTGTTTTTCCGACAAGCTTCATTATTTCCTCAGACAATCTTACGGTTGTTGCGGGGAACACGATAAATCTTACTCCAACATTTGATCCACTTGACGTTACGAGCAAAGAAATAATTTGGACTAGCTCAAATGAAAGTGTTGCGACAGTCGCCTCAAAAGGGGATTATGCACAAGTCCTTGGTCTTAAAAGCGGGAATGTGACAATCTATGCATCGTCCAAGATGGATGAAAGTGTCGTCGCTCAAATCGATTTGGAAGTATTAAAAGCAGCTGTCCTAACACCGGACGATCGAGCAGAACTCAATAATTTCATCCGGAAAGCACTGGGACATTTTGCACTGTTTTTTGCCGACGGCGTAATGGCATTTGTGGTATTTCATTTCTTTGCTTCAATTCCTCTATGGAAAAAGTTGCTTTTCTCTCTTGGAATTGGCACGTTTGTTGCGGCTTTTTCTGAAATCCTCCAATTAGCTACGGAAGGACGTAGCGGAAAATTCATGGATGTTCTTCTGGACTGTTTCGGCTTTTTCAGTGCCGTCTTCCTTTCCCTTCTTGCTGTTCACTTACTAAAAAAAAGGAAAGAGAATAGAAAGCATCGAGTGGACCTATCTTCCGAATAAATCCTTTTCATAAAACAAACGTTTTATATATGAGTTTTTTTACTTTCGAAAAAAGAATAAAAAGGCCAAATTAATAATGCTATAATAAATAAAATGGAGGCGTTGTATGAACAAAGTCCCTTTAGTCAGCATTGTTACTGCAATCTATAACGCCGAAGAATTCCTTGAAGAAACTATCCAGTCTGTTCTCGATCAGAATTTTTCTGATTGGGAACTTTTGCTTGTAGATGATTTTTCGACCGACCATTCATTGAAAATTATTACGAAATTCACCGGAGATAAACGGATTCATGCCCTCACTATGCCCGAAGGCCAAGGTGGAAGCGCTGCAAACACACGGAATTTTGGAATAGACCAAGCCAAAGGAAGATATATTACCTTCCTTGATGCGGATGACACTTGGAAGCCCAATTTTCTTTCCTCCCAACTTTCGTTTATGAAAGAGAAGCAATGTGCTTTTGCTTTCTCAAGTTTTTTCTGGCGCGCCGCTAATAAAGACAAAGAATATATTGTTCCGGCAAGGGTCACCTATCACGACACGTTAAAAACCAACTCCATTACTTGTTTAACGGCCATCTATGACCGCGAACAAATCGGTGTTTTCTATATGCCGGAGGACGCTACAAAACGTGAAGACTTTGCTTGTTTCTTAAACATTCTTAAGAAAACAAAATATGCATACGGCAATCCTGAAGTCCTGGCTATGTACCGTCTTCACAATCAATCTGTTTCCTCTCGGAAAACCAAAATGATCAAGTGGCAGTGGAGAGTGTACCGGAAAATCGAACATCTCAGTTTTTTTAAATCCGTTTATTATCTCTTCTGCTGGGGATTTAATGGAATTAAAAAACATGGAGATTTAAGACGCAAATCTAAGAAAGCAAAAAACAACCATGGATAAACAACCTAAAGTCCTCATCATTTCTAATAACGCCCTTTCGCGAGAAAATGCCAACGGTAAAACCTTGGTTAACCTTTTCCACGCGTTTAAAAAAGAAAGTATCGCACAATTTT
>JACCEE010497619.1_pt1 | contig 28058 bp, 20 predicted proteins | sample 7449931 | NCBI WGS metagenome assembly JACCEE01 (sample SAMN15323457, study PRJNA562643) | freshwater metagenome | isolation source: river surface water | place: USA:Blue River Watershed | collected 2017-08-19 | reverse complement strand
CGACTGACGCCACTTGGTCTCACGAAAACCCTCACTGAGATACTGTTTATCTGAGAATCTAATTCGTGCGCTGGCAAATTGAGGGTACTGCCAGGCCGAAGGAAGAATGTTTGCAATCTGCGATAAAGTCTCATCAATCGGTTTCTTCTCTTTGACAATTGCGGTGGTCTGGTTTATGGCCGCAAGCTCTTTAAGACGCTCATTAATCGAGTACTTCTCCTCTTTGCCTTTGATGCCATTGAGATAACCCGTAAGAATAGCAGCCAGGTTCTCTATCAGGTCACGCTCCTCCTTAAGAAACGGCCCCTCATAGGCCAATGGAAACTCAGCGCTATAAAACACCTCGATTAACCCCTGCTTCCCGTCAATGGTCTCTATTGGAGCAGAAATTCGCCATTCCGATGTTGAAAATGGATGCGAGGTAAACACAGCTCCGTCATAGGTGATCCTGGCAGATGTAAAGTCGGAATATTGCCATGCAGAGGGGATTAGACTGGTGATAATACGTAGTGTTTCAGGAACCGGCTTTCCCGATTTAATAATCAGAGTAGTTTGATTGATAGCAGCAAGCTCTTTCAAACGCTCATTTGTAAAATGCCTCTCTTCATGAGTTCTTAATCCGGCGAAGAAGCTAGAAAGAAGCTGGCTCAAGTTTTCCAGTAAGACCGATTCATCGGGAAGAAAAGCAGTACCCCCTTCACCTTTAACGGTTGTTTTATAGGAAACCTTAAGGAAGCCTTTTGAGCCATCGGGGAGATCGAATTCTTGTTGAAGCAGGTTAGGAGTCTCGACGTAAGAAGGTTGAGCATAGAGATGGTTATCCACTTGAACAGCGGCGGTTGCCAGTTCGGGAAACCTCATAACACTTGGTATTAGATCAAGGAATCGGGGCAAGACATCAGCAGGCATACCGCCCCCTTTCAAGATCCGTGCAGCTTGGTTAATCATTAAAAGATACCTTCTTGTGGCGCTATCAGAAGAGTAACCACTGGATGAATGGCCTCCCATCGTATTTTCATTTTGGTTGTATATATGAACCATAGTCGTGGGCTTTGGCTAGTTCATACTAATCGATCAAATGTATAAAAACTCCAGGCGTCGTTAATCAGCCGCCTCACCAATAATAGAAAAATAAGTATATCACGTATAGGCACTACGTAACATCCCTTATTATCATCAGTAAAATCTTTAATTTAAGCATTTTACAAAGCAAGCCAAGGAAAAAGATTCTAACATTGTCACACCAAATTTAAACTTAAATAACCATCAAAACCGAACCCAAAATGGCTAATATGTATCAAGCACTGGTCGATGAATTTATGACCAAAGTTAAAACCCGCAATCCGGGGGAAAAAGAGTTTCACCAAGCAGTTCATGAGGTTGTTGAGTCGCTCATTCCTTTCATAGAAGAGAATCCTCATTACAAGCATGCCAAGATTCTTGAGCGCATGTCAGAACCTGAAAGAGTGATTCTTTTCCGTGTTCCATGGATGGATGACAAAGGAGAGATCCAGATTAACAAGGGATATCGTATTGAGATGAATTCGGCTATTGGGCCTTACAAAGGCGGACTGCGATTCCATCCTACGGTTAACTTAGGTATTCTTAAGTTCCTTGCCTTCGAACAAGTATTGAAGAATTCACTAACCACGCTGCCAATGGGTGGTGGTAAAGGAGGATCTGACTTCGATCCTAAGGGTAAATCAGACAATGAAGTAATGCGTTTCTGCCAAAGTTTCATGACCGAGTTATGCAAACATATCGGACCTAACACGGATGTTCCTGCAGGTGATATTGGTGTTGGTGGTCGTGAGATTGGCTTCATGTTTGGTCAATACAAAAGGATTCGCAATGAGTTTACCGGTGTTTTAACTGGCAAAGGCCTCGAGTGGGGTGGTTCACTGATCAGACCCGAAGCAACGGGTTACGGTGCAACTTACTTTGCTGAAGAGATGCTTAAAACCCGTAAAATGGACTTTAACGGTAAGTTAGTGGCCATTAGCGGATCAGGTAATGTAGCACAATATGCTACCGAAAAGGTCACACAATTGGGTGGTAAGGTTATCACACTCAGCGACAGCGAAGGGGCCATCTACGACCCAAAAGGTATTGACAAAGAAAAACTTGAATGGGTCCTCTGGCTTAAGAACGTTAAGAGGGGGCGTATTAAAGAGTATGTTGAAAAGTGGGGTGGTGAGTTCTGGCCAGGCGAAAGACCCTGGAGGGTTAAGTCCGATGTCGCATTGCCTTGCGCTACTCAAAACGAAATCGATGAGAACGATGCTCGTATGTTGGTTAAGAATGGCTGCTTCTGCGTATCAGAAGGAGCTAACATGCCAAGCACTCCTGAAGCAGTTGAAGTATTCATCAATGCAAAAATCCTTTATGGCCCTGGTAAAGCAGCCAATGCTGGCGGCGTAGCAACCTCAGGCCTAGAAATGACACAAAACTCAATGCGGCTCAGTTGGACACGCGAACAGGTCGACAAAGAGCTTCATACAATTATGATTAACATCCACAAAACCTGTGAAAAGTACGGCACTGAAAAAGATGGTTTCATCAACTACGTTAAGGGAGCTAACATAGGAGGCTTCGTTAAAGTTGCAGATGCCATGATAGCACAGGGACTAGTCTAGCTTTTTTCCCAACCTATTTTTACGGTTTACAAGTTTAAAGGAGCTCACCGGGAGGTTGAGCTCCTTTTTTTGTTGTGCCCAATTAGTCACTTTGCTTACCCTTTTATCATCATCACTTCGCTTCCCCTTCGCTTCTTCTTCGCTCATTCTCCATTTAAAACTAAACAACACTTCTTCTCCTCGTCGATATTGACCGCTTAAAAAGGACATTGAAAGGGAGAGGAAGCGAAGAAGAAGCGAAGAGCTAATCTTTTCGATTAAGTAATGCTGAGAGAAAAAGAGTATTAAAAAGCCCGTAGAATAGAACACCCGCCTGACGCTCAAGCATGGATTCAAATAGAAGATTAAATCCAAACACGAATACAAAAGAGAGATAAAAAAGATCGATTTTATCCCTTAATATTACCAGTGGGCCATAGATCATCAGTAGAAGGAGAAACAGTCCAGGTATTCCGAGCCCAATCAACGTTTGTAAATATTGATCATGAGGATTATAGTTCTGCTCGGCAGAGTAATCGGCATGATCAGACAAGAACTGCTTCTTAAGCGCATCATGAATATCCCCGGTTCCGACACCCGTCATCCATGTCGATTCAACTACTTTAATTGAACTCTTAAGAATCATCATCCGTTGAACCGTCGACTCTTCACTGATAGCTCGAGTCATGATTGTATCTTCTGAAATTACATTCTCTATCTGCGCAAATCTGTTAACGGCAACCGGCCTCATTAAACTAACTAAAAGGAAAGGTATACCCAAAGCAATAACAACATCAAGGTACAGACTGTTAAGCGCCTTAAATCTTATCATTTGAGATCTGAAACGTGCCATCAAATTCCCATACCAGCATCCCGTAGAAACCCTCTTACTTGCATCATCCCGATTAGAAAAAAACAAAACTAATGCAGCCAATCCAACAATAGACAACAATGCAGCTCGACTGCTTAGCATTACCAAGAAAAGACCGAAAAAAAAGAGCATCAACAATCTGTAGAAAAGATAGTTCTTATTCTTTATAATAATCCCTGGTAGCCTGTTAAAGACAACAATAGCGATGGCAAAAATCAGATATAGGGAAAGATATGTTGGATGCTGTTCTCCGGCAAGGCTCTTATAAAAGAATTTATCGTAAAGCCCTGTCTTGATAACATCTAATCCTATACTTGTCCATCTCCACAAAACCAAAAAAAATAGGCCTACGACAAACATCCCTAGTACTTTTTCAAGTGTTTTTAAGGTTACTAACCGGGAGCTTGCGAAGATAAAAATCAGAGGACTCAAAAATAGAGTCATCTTTATCTCGATATCAAACCATGCTGATTTTGTATCAGAAGAGTATATTATCCCAATAAAATGAAGCAGATAAAAACCGGTAAGCATAAAAAAAACAGCTACCCTTTTTCCTTTAAAAGGCTCGGCCTTGAAGAAGAAATGTGAGACAAGTACGATCAAGAAATTAAAGATAGTCAATAGAACAGAGATTTTTGGAGCCCATGATATGGTAAATGCCATTAACATCAGCCCTACTTCTAAAGAGCTTTGGATAACCTTTTGAACTCTACCTTCAATGACTATTCCCATTAGATTTTCTTTTAGAAAGATTCAAGAAATGCACCCATCTTGTCAATATGAATACGATGAACTATTATTTATATCCAGGAGCTTTAATCCTTTTGCGCACGGCATTTATAGCGTAAAAAGAGAAAAAATATAAAGCATTAAACAGCCCCAATTTTTCTATTTTGTAATAGAGTAACCAGACCTGCCAAGCTGCTTTAGCACGGTTTGAAGTAAGGCTTTGGTGATCGGTACGGTAGAGCGTCAAATATTCAGGAAGCCCATACGCTCTATAACCTGCTCGGAGCAATCGAATCCACATTTGTGTATCCTCCCTAGATCGAAGTCCGCTATAGTATACAGAACCCGTCTTACTACGATCAATCATAGCAGTACTATTTCCGATGATGGTATTCTTCAGATAAGCTTTATAATCGAGGCAATCAACGACATCAACTTTACTTTCACTCACAATATTGTGATTATCGATCAATAAGTAGGCTGTATAGCTAATCGGGGCATCTTTTTCGAGCATAAAGGCTACCTGTTTTGAAAGTTTCTCAGGTTTCCATGCATCATCCGCATCTAAGAAGGCCACAAAACGTCCTTGTGCCATATCAAGTGCTCTATTTCTAGCTTCAGAGACCCCTTTATTAACCGGTTGCTGCACTACCCTTATCCGGGGCTCCCCTTCAGCAGCCTTTAATGCAACCGCATAAGAATTATCAGGCGAGGCATCGTCAACAACAATCATCTCCCAATCATGGTAAGTCTGTGCCCTTACCGATTCAATACAGTAAGAGATGTAATTCTCATAATTATAGAGAGAAGTAATAACTGATACCAATGGCTTTTCCACTACCCCAATATTTTATCATACATGTTAAACAGAATTTTCTCCTCAGCCTCCCAACTTCGATTATCTTCCACAAATTGACGAGCATTTATAGCTTTATCCTTCTCCTTAACCCAGTTTGAGAGCACATAATCAAGTTGATTAGCTAAAGCCCTACTAGATAATGGATCATAAAAAGAACCAAAAGCTCCAAAATAATCTCTCCAAAAAGGAAAATCAGAGAGTATCATTGGCAGACTGCAACTCATATACTCAAATGCCTTATTAGGTAAAGCATTAAAATGGTTCCCATGAGGCTTAAATGGCACTACACCAATCGAGGCGCTCTTCATTATAGCAATTGCATCTCTGAAGCTCAACTTCCCCAAATAGCGACATTTTACCCAACCAGCACTATTCTCACATTGTATACGTATAGAATCATTCTCCCAAGGTCCCGCCAACCATAACTCTGCATCAGAGCTTACCATTGCCATTGATTCAACCAATGTAACAACCCCTCTAATAACACTAAGATCACCAGCATAATAGACAATTGGCTTCTCTCCTGTTTGCTTTTCTCTCGCAGGAACCACATCAATAAGATCCAATCTTGGATAGTTATGAACAATGAAGCATTTATCACCTTTAAAGTACCGAGAAATATCTTCAGTTACCGGCACAACGGCATCAAAGAGTCTAAAACTTATAGACTCAGCCAACTTAACCACTCCAGCAATAAGATGTCGTAACGGAGGCCAGATCCACTCCTTTCCAAGAATATCACGAGGGTAATCCTCGTGAACATCATAAATAACCCTCTTGCCAAACAGTTTGAGAATCCAACCCCCGGGCATTAATTCAGGATCATGAAGGTGATAAACATCCGCCTTCTCACGAAATGCCTGACGGATAACGGTCGGTACACCCCATAAAATTCGGGCTAGCCTGTTTGTTGGAAATGAAGAGAGCGCAGCAAAACGAACCCCTTCATGAAGCAAACCATCGCCATTCTGCCCAACAAGAACTACCTCATACTTTTTGGCTAAAGAGATACACTGCTTATAAAATATACGAGTATCATACAGGTGATGTACAGAAGTCAGATGGCAAACCTTTTGCATTTAAAATAGATCTAATTTTTATTTCCTACAGAACAGATGGGCTAATCTGGTCTAATCAACAATAACAAACTACTTAATCGAAGCAATGTATTAAATTAATTAGACCCTATTACAAGCAAAATAAAGTCAAACCAAGCAATTCATCGAGTTGAGACTATTATGAGCCAACCGACTACTCCTGAGGTCTATTTATCAACATCCTCTTCTCAATCAACATCTTCCCAAAAGAGAAATATTGTAACAATACCAGATCTTTATCATCATTAATCAAAGCATATAGACGGTCAAGATCAAATTCATAGGGACGACCTTTAACATCAACATCCCCCATAGGTTCTTTCTCATAACCAGAGACCTTCTTAATTGATCCATCTGTCAGGGTGACAGTTAGCGTAAAGAAGGGAGGTAGATTTCTTAGAGAATCAATATATCTCTCACCTAAATTATTTAAAAGAGACTCAAAGTTGACGCTGGAAAAACCATTCAGATAAGTAAGAGCAACTAAGGTATCAAAAACGGGAACGGGTGCACCCTCCATCAATGAATTTAAACTAAGGGTTTTGTTACCATTATTAACCAGTTCAAATGATTCCTCCGGCTTATCTCTATAGGCTAGTTTGACAGATTTAATATTATCCAGACTTACCGAAAAAACGGTATGGTCTCGCCATTGATCACCTATCACAGAGTAATACGGAGTAACAAATCCTCTCAGACCAGGCATAAAGACCACAAAAGGAAGATTACTACCTTGCATCAACATATAAGAGCCAAGGTTATCAGGAGCAGCTTCACCAACGTAATAAACCTTGCTAAGAACTTCCCTTTCAAAAAATTTATAGCCAAAAAGCTCAAATTTCGGAAGGATTTGATACACTTCCAGCTTGATAGCCGATGATGACATCAATTTGATGATGTTCTCACGTGAACTGGCAGGGGCTGGAGTCTTTACCTGCAACTGAGTTGCCATACCAAGAAAATCGGCCACAATACGCGAGGAGGCTTTATATGTGCGATCTACTAACCACCCACCATTAACGCTATCACGAGAGATAAGCACATGGTAGTTATTCTTATTGGCTAAAAAGAACTTAGTCACAGTTGAGGTGTCATTAATAGCAAAATCGCTATCAGCCTTATTAAAGCCGGTTGAGCCACCTCCAAAATATAATCCTGTGGCTACTAGCACCAATATTAACGAAATAATAAGCAGTCGTTTATTCTTCTTCATCTGTTAGTAGTTTATTTTAATGCCAAAATCTTAGAATTAATAGAACTCTTATCCGTCACTGGTTGTTGATATAATCCTATCATGGGCATCTCTTTTGTTGGCAAATTATCTTGTTCGTTTAACTATCCTTCTAAAGGAAGCAAAATTAATCAAATAACTTTGTATCCATGTCAGCATTAAAACTCCATTTCTATCGCTTCGGTAAGGGTGAGCCCTTAATCATTCTACATGGACTATTTGGAACAGCCGATAACTGGATTAAGATCTCTCGTGATCTAGCCGATAAATACATGGTAATAGTACCTGATTTAAGAAACCATGGGCGGTCGCCTCACTCTTCAGAGTTCACCTATCAGTCTATGGTTTCAGATATTTTAGAATTGGTTAATCAGGAGAATATCGACTCATTTCATCTTTTAGGCCATTCAATGGGAGGCAAGACAGCGATGATGCTTGCGCTAAATAACCCTCAACTTGTAAAAAAGTTAGTTATTGCCGACATAGCACCCAGGCTGTACATTGATCATAACGAGCACTCGAAATATATTGAGGCAATGTTATTGGTGAACCCTTCAAACTACAAGACGAGGGGCGAGATTGATATAGCGTTACGACAGTATATTCCTAATGATTCTATAAGGCTCTTTCTTTTAAAGAACCTCCACAGAGATCAAAATCAAAGGTTAGAATGGAGAATAAACTTATCTGCTCTCTCCAAAAGTCTACCCAGAATAATGGAAGCTATCACGGCAGATTATCCTTTCTCTAACCCAACCCTTTTTCTCGCCGGTGAGCAATCAAACTATATCTCAAGCCTTGACCAGGATGATATCTTCGAACTATTTCCAAACGCAACCATCCAGACTATCCCCGATGCAGGCCATTGGCTACATGCTGACCAACCAGAGCTCTTTCTTCAGAGGGTGCAAGAGTTTCTCACGAGGTAGCCAATAGCTGCTGTAGGTTATTCAAGATTTTTTATTCAAAGATTCAAGGAGGGAATGGCTTCTGGCGTCAGCATGCCAGTTGCCTGTAGCTAGTAGCCACTTAAAATTCCGTCAAAATGAACCCTTCGGGTTTTTTTTCGTTCTTTTGTAACGTCAATGCAATCGTTTTCGAAAAAACCGTTGCGTGACACCCTTTTAAACAGAGACACAACGACAACTAACATGAATTAGCCATGATTGGAACCAACCACAGAAAGAAACAGGTATTAATTCAAACCATCAAGACTAATTCATGTAATCGCAGAAAACCAAATTAGTTAGACATGAGTCAAAAAACGGAAGAAGTAAGCACTGCTGCTATAGAAAAAGAGCTGCGGTATCTAAAACTTTTATCGGAGAAATTTCCCAACATACAGGCGGCTAGTTCAGAAATCATTAACCTTGAGGCTATCTTAACTTTACCTAAAGGAACGGAGCACTTTCTGACCGATATTCATGCAGAATATGAAACCTTTAGCCACTTTCTAAGAAACGCATCGGGAGTAGTCAGGCGTAAGATTGAGGATGTTTTTGGAAGTCGGATCAGAGAGTCGGAAAAACGCAGACTGGCCACCTTAATCTATTATCCGGAGGAGAAGCTTGAACTACTCCTTCGTGACGAACACAACACCGAAGAGTTCTATATGATAGCCTTACAGCGTCTCGTCGAGGTGGCTCGATCGGCGTCAATAAAGTATACCCGTTCAAAAGTGAGAAAGGCACTTCCTTGCGACTTTGCCTATATCATCGAGGAGTTGCTCAATGAGACCGGCCCCAATAAGCAAGATTACGTAATTGGCATTTTGGATAGTATCATTCGCATTGACAGAGCAAAGGCCTTTGTCATTGCACTTTGTCGTTTCATTCAGCGTATGTTGATTGATAGGCTTCATATTATTGGAGACATCTTCGACAGAGGTCCGGCAGCCGATAAAGTGATGGATGCGATAATGCATCATCATGATGTGGATATTCAATGGGGGAACCACGACATTATTTGGATGGGAGCTGCAGCAGGCTCTGATTTGCTTATCGCAACTGTACTCCGTATCTCTGCCCGATACGAGAATCTTGACACCATTGAGGATGCCTATGGCATAAATCTTCTTCCTCTGGCAACCTTTGCAATGGAAACTTATGCTAACGACCCGTGCTTAGACTTTATACCAAAAACAGTTGGGCCAAATGATGTGCAATCGGCAAACATTACCCTAGTCAAACAGATGCATAAGGCCATCTCTATTATCCAGTTTAAATTAGAAGCGCAAGCCATTCTACGTAACCCCGATTTTGAGATGGATAACAGAACCCTACTTGACAAGATTGACTATGAAAAAGGAATCATCGTCATTGAAGGAAAAGAATGGCCACTAACCGATGCTCGTTTCCCAACCATTGACCCCAAAAAACCCTTCGAACTAACCGAGGAAGAGGCCTCTGTTATACTCAAACTCAGAGATTCTTTCTTAAACAGCGAGAAACTTCAACGTCATATTGAGTTTCTTTACACCAAAGGTGGTATGTATTACACCTTTAACGGAAACCTGATGTACCATGGCTGTATCCCGATGAAAGAAGATGGTTCCTTTACCGATATGAGGGTAGATGGAAAACTAGTCAATGGCAAAGCTTTATGCGACCAATTCGACCGAATTGCACGGCGTGCATTCCTAAACCGTAATGGAAAAGGAGCAAAACAAAAAGATCTCGACTACCTGTGGTATCTCTGGTGTGGACCATTATCCCCATTATTCGGGAAAACCAAGATGACCACCTTTGAACGTTATTATATTAAGGATAAAGAAGCACACTCCGAACCAAGAAACCCCTACTATAAACTGAGAGATAATGAAGAGATCGCTAAAAAGATCCTGACAGAATTCAATCTCGATCCTAACAAAGGTCATATTATCAATGGCCACACTCCGGTAAAAGTCGGAAAAGGAGAGAAGCCAGTAAAAGCGGGTGGACGGCTTCTGGTCATCGACGGTGGAATTTCTATCCCATACCAAAAAGAAACAGGAATCGCAGGTTACACCCTAATCTTCAACTCCTATAGCATGGTACTGGTTGAACATACCGCTTTTGGATCCACTCAAAAAGCCATCGAAGAGGAACATGACATTGTCTCTCATCGTCATATTATAGAGCAACATCATAACCGAATCAGAGTAGCTGATACCGATATCGGCCAGGAACTAAAAAGACAGATCCGCGAATTGAAAATGTTAGTGGCTGCCTTTAGACGAGGATTAATCAAAGAAAAATAGAACCCTTTACCCTAAAATAGGTTTACACAAAACAGTGTAAACCTATTTTTTTGAATAATCCAATACAAATCCATTAAAAGTGTTTTAATATCAAAGCTCTGAAGCAGATTCCCTCTTATGTACCTTCGGAAAATAGATTTGATATAGGGTATCTATTGCACCCCAACCCAGATTCCCTATAGTACCATCGGTTGCCATCAGCATTATAATATCATACTTCTTAACCTCCTCTTTAACAGATAAATCTTTTGTATAAGTCAACTTGGTTCGACTTTCCGGGAAAACCTGCTTATTATAATACCAAAAGGAGCTTTTCTCAAAGCAAGCATCGATATCAAGATTGTAGATTGTCCGATAATAACTATCGGCTATCACCAGAATCGAGGGCTTCTCTCTTCCGATTGTATCAACAACCTCCAGATAAGGGTATTCTGCAACCTCACGTTGGGGCTCCCACAACAAATTCAAGCCTAATAGTATATCTTGATCACTATCTGAAGCCGTCTTGATACTACGTGATTTACACCTTATTCCCGGCAATTTTCTCTTTAATAAAACTTCAAAAAAACGAAGCAAAGAGTCAGATGCAATATAGGCCGAATAGGTCGTCCAATGAATCCCGTTTTTAAGATAAACATCATAATCTAACTCCCCCTTTTTATTGGTAAAATAGGAATGAAAATCAACCACCGGAATTGGAGTCAAAGAAAGCAATTCGCGATAGGCCCCCACATTAGTCTCACCTTGTTTCCTCTTAAGGTGATCAGGAATAAATTCAGGATAGAATGAGGCTTTTCCTGGAGCTAAACAGACAACGAGATGTTTGTTAAGCTTAGTAAGGGTATCGTTGATACTTCTTAACTTCTGAACTGTAATCTGAATAGTATCCCTACCTCTGAAGTCGGTACCATTTAAAGCATCAATATAAATCTGTTCATAAAGATACCCATTAGTCCCTAAGACAACGCCTCGCGCATGTGGCTTCTTAAACAAGAAATAAGAAAGCTGATTATTAACTCTAACCAGAGTATTATGAAATCCAAAATCACTGGTTAGAAAATCCTCTTGTTTCTTCTGATAATCACCACTCATCCACCCACTTAGTGAAAAAATTGGTGGTGATTTATACTCAACAGAACCCTGAAGTGACCGCTCACCAACAAAATGAAGGAATTGCTGAAATATTGGCAAACAGATTATCAAAAAGATAATACTGAATAGAATTCTATATTTCATATTGCCACGCTTTTCCATCAAAATCTGAAATAGATAAAAGGGTTAAAGTTACTTATTGAAAGAGCACTCAAACAGAGAATAAAAAGGAGTACGGAAAAAAAAGTTGCGATAATATGATATTTAAAAGGTATTCTAATAGCAAAAACCCGCTCTTGTATTCTTGCCCCGGCATCAGACCATGCAAAAAACGAGAAAAAGACAGCAACTATAAAAATGACTACAAACTCTAAATCCGGCTTAAAAGCGAAGCCCTGAGTAAAAACAAAGAGTCTCTCATATAAGATTATAGCCTCTGATAGTGTTTCCGTACGAAACAACACCCATCCGACAAAGATGAAGAAGAAAGTAAAAAACGTACCTACAAAACGACCTGCTCGTTGATACCACGACAACAAAAAGGCTCTTTCTATAACCAGAAACAACCCATGCCAGGCTCCCCAGATGATAAAATTCCATGATGCACCATGCCAAAATCCCGAAGCTAGAAAAACTAACCAAAGATTCAAATAGTGCCGATAATTTGAAACCCTATTTCCTCCGAGTGGAATATATAGATAGTTCTTCATCCAGGAACCTAAAGAGATATGCCACCGTCGCCAATACTCAGTAATACTGGATGAAACATATGGACTATTAAAGTTCTCAGGGATAACAAAACCCATCATGCGACATAACCCAATAGCCATATCCGAATAACCGGAGAAGTCAAAGTATATTTGAAAAGCATACGCAAGCAGACCTGACCAGGCAGATGCGGTATCTAATGAAGCTAGATCTGTGGATAATACCAAATCGGCATGCTTGCCCAACACATTAGCGATAAAGATCTTTTTTGATAAACCAATTATAAACCTATAAAAACCTGTCAATCGATACTCCAGGTTTTCATTTCGTGATCTATCGGTTATTTGGTCGGCTAAATCATGATATCTGACGATAGGGCCAGCTATCAGCTTTGGAAAGAGTATGATGTAAAGTTGATAATCAAGATAATTATCGAGAGGTTTATGAACCTTTCGATAGACATCAACAACATAAGTAATCGTCTCAAACGTGTAAAAAGAGATCCCAATCGGAAGAACCAGCTTCGTCCAATGAACACCCGAGACACCAATAAGAGCCAGCATCTCATTTAGGTTTTCAATAAAGAAATTACTATATTTAAAATACACTAGTAATCCTATATTTATTAGAACGATAATGGTAAGAATAGCCTTTTTCCTATTACCCTCTTGCGTCTTATCCATCCATTTTACCAGGAAAAAGTCGAGAAGAGTTGTTCCTAAAATGACCATGATAAATTTAGGAGCACCCCAGCTATAGAAGAATATGCTACCTAAAACGATCCAAAGATTGCGGAGACGAATAGGTAAGAAGTAATAAACGATAAAAAAGAGAGGCAGAAAGTAGAGTAAAAAAATTATACTGCTAAAAACCATTCGTTTGAGAGGTATTGTGATGGAACTCCAATATTAATAGAGTCTACTCCTTTTCATCAGGTAAGGTAACATAATTTGCTCAAAACCTTTATTGATATCTGCCTCAATAAGGTCGATTTTATATTGATTACAACGATATTTAAGTTCGTTCATAAAGACACTGCTGCTCTGCAGGTATGCCTCTTTAATCTCGGCAGGATTAAGACGAAGCTGAGCACCTGATTCAATATCGATAAAGCGAGTGGGTCGATTGGGGAAGTCAAAGGTTAGCTCATGTTTCTTATCAACGACCTGAAACAAGATCACCTCATGATGCTTATGCTTCAAGTGTTGCAATCCCTGAAAGAGGTTCTCAAAGTTTGATGAAGAGTCAAACATATCGCTAAAGAGAACAATCAGAGATCTTTTATGAACCGTTTCAGCAATATAATGCAAGGTGGTAGCTGCATCAGTAATATGAGGAGAGCTATTTCTTTGAGCAGAGGTTAGTAGATCTAGCTGACTTAACAAGTTCTGCATATGAACCTTTCCTGATCTGGCAGCCAAATTATAATCAATAGCAGAGGAAAAAGTAGTTAGTCCAACGGCATCACGTTGCCGCCTAAACAGATAGGCTAAGGCAGCTGCAGAATAAGCTGAAAACATTAATTTATCAGGGGTCTCTATTGATCGGTTTTTTTGCACCGGATAAAACATAGAAGCAGAGGTATCGATCACCAGTTGACAACGGAGATTGGTCTCCTCTTCAAAGCGTTTGACAAAGAGTTTATCCGTTTTACCATATAGCTTCCAATCGATATAACGGGTAGATTCGCCGGTATTATACAACCGATGCTCTGCAAATTCGACAGAGAATCCATGAAACGGACTACGGTGTAATCCAGTGAGAAAGCCCTCAACCACTTGTCGGGCAAAGAACTCTAACTTACTTAATGGCTGTATTCTAATTGGATCTACCGGCATTTAGAAAAAGGGTTAAAGAAAAAGGCCTGAAGTATAAAAACACACCAGGCCTTATAGATCATTAGGCGACTGTATTAAAATAACTTTTCCAGTTTAGCGACCAGAGAGGCCAGCGGCATATTACCAACTGCTTTATCTGATATTTCGCCACCTTTCAAGAAGATAACAGTCGGGATATTTCTTACCCCAAATTTTGCAGTAAGGCCGGGATTATTATCAACATCTACCTTACCAATAACGGCACGACCTTCATAATCGTTAGCCATCTTTTCAATATGAGGTGCAATCATTCTGCATGGGCCACACCATTCAGCCCAGAAATCAAGAACAACGGGTTTGTCGCTATTCTCAACCAACTCAGCAAAGTTAGCGTCAGTAATACTTAATGCCATGATTAATGGATTTAATTTAATTATCGTGTTTGTATCTTGTTTATTCCTATTCCATCAAAAAGTCGTTTACAGAGAGTGATCATCTTCATAACTGTAGAGGATCTCCTCCCACAACTTTTCTCCGTCAAAATTACTGAAAAAGAACATACATGATTAGAATAATTTACGTGTTAACGATAAACTAATATGTTCTATTTCCCTTATTGACTTTAAGAACTCACTAGGCGCAACCCTAATTTTTCTTGGTCTTAAAAAGAGGGATTGCTTCTCCTTAATATTATGAATCACTATTTGCACCGGACATTTTCCTTGATAATTCTTAGCAGCAGACTCTAGACTTGCAACCATGTTTGATGTTATAGCACCAATCGGGATTTCCAACTTTATTCCATCAGCCAGTTGATCCAAGACTGCTGCAAGGAACCTTGCATCCACAATTTTCACTTCAAGCATCTCACCCCGAAAGCTTTTTTGCACTTTGGCTTTAAAAAGAACATTATAGTTTAGCTCCAGATAGCTTTTAATCTTGGCATACTCTTCAGAGAAGACCGAAAAAGACATGGTATCGTCGAAGTCATCAATATTAAATGAGCCAAACGGTTTACCGTTTTTAGCTATCTTATGTTTAACATCAGAGATCATCCCAGCGAAGTAGACCTCCTTATCCTGATACTTCGCAAGATTATTCTTCAGTTCAGAAAGATTAACATTTGCAAAGTTATCGATCTCAATTTTAAATTCGTCTAAGGGATGACCTGAGATATAAAAACCTGTAACCTCCTTCTCATGCTTAAGTTGCTCTCCTTTAGACCACCTTTCACAGAAGGGCATCTCAAAGACAGGGACTGTATACTCTTCTACATCACCAAAGAGAGAAACCTGATTTGAGTTTTGTCTTTCGAGATGCTGAGATGCCATTCTGATAATTTTATCGAGATGAATAGGATCTTCCGGCTTCTCCTGATAAAAATATTGAGCTCGGTGAGTCTCTTCAAAACACTCTAACGCTCCGGCCATTACAAGACATTCTAACCCTTTTCTATTAATCGATCGATAATTTAGACGTAACAGGAAATCATTAAGATTCTTATATGGGCCATTCTTGGTACGTTCTTCCAGAAGACTTAAAACGGCGCCTTCACCGAGCCCTTTAATCGCTTTTAATCCAAACCGAATCTGTCCTTTACTATTAACAAAGAAGTTCGGACGACTTTCATTCACATCAGGGCCGAGCACATCCAAACCAGAATGCCTGGCTTCATCGATATAGAAAGCAATTTTCTTTATTTCACCTAAGTTATGCGTTAAAACGGCAGCCATAAACTCGGCAGGATAATGAGCTTTTAGATAGGCCGTTTGATACGCTAACCATGCGTAGCAAGTACTGTGCGATTTATTGAAAGCATAAGAGGCAAAGGCTTCCCAGTCGGTCCAGATCTTCTCCAAAACCTCTTTAGGGTGACCTTTCTCTCCGGCTTGTTGAATAAAACGTGGTTTCAGCTTGTCAAGAGTAGCACGGTCTTTCTTTCCCATAGCTTTACGCAGAACATCAGCATCACCTTTGGTAAAGCCGGCTAACTTCTGTGACAAAAGCATAACCTGCTCCTGATAAACCGTAACACCATAAGTCTCCTTTAAATACTCCTCCATATCTGGAAGATCATAGGCTATCGCTTTACGGCCATGTTTCCTATCGATAAAATCAGGAATATACTCTAAAGGACCTGGCCTATACAGTGCATTCATGGCAATTAAATCCTCAAGGGTGGTCGGCTTAAGATCCTTCATATACAGCCGCATTCCATCAGACTCAAACTGGAATATCCCTATAGTATCACCACGTTGGAAAAGTTCAAAGGTTAGTGCATCATCCAGAGGAATATGATCAATATCGATCTCTTTTTTATGTCTTTCCTTAATATTATTTATTGCCTCCTTAATAATAGTAAGCGTTCGTAACCCAAGAAAGTCCATCTTCAACAACCCAACACTCTCAACAAACTTTCCATCATACTGAGTCACCATCATCAGAGAGTCTTTGGCTGTAGCCAAGGGTACATAATTTTTCAGATCCTCCGGACCGATAATTACGCCACAAGCATGCGTTCCTGTCTGACGAGCAGACCCTTCAAGCCTTTCAGCATAGTTCAACGTCTGACGAATAAGCTCATCATCACCTTCACGCGCACGCTGAAGATCACTTACCTCTTTAAAAGCCTCGGCAAGCGTTGTACCCGGCTTATCAGGAACCAATTTAGCCAGGCGATCAGCCTCGGGTAATGGCAACTTTAAAACACGTGCCACATCCCGAATAGCTAGCTTTGCAGCCATCGTTCCAAAAGTGATGATCTGGGCTACATGATCTTCCCCATATTTATCAATTACATACTTCAAAACACTATCACGCCCTTCATCATCAAAATCAACATCGATATCAGGCATTGAGATACGCTCCGGATTTAAAAACCTCTCAAATAGAAGCTTATACTTAATGGGATCTATGTTAGTAATTCCTAAGCAATATGCCACAGCCGACCCAGCAGCAGACCCACGTCCTGGCCCTACCATCACACCCATCTTTCTTGCTGCCGCAATGAAATCCTGAACAATCAGAAAATAACCGGGAAAACCCATCCTCTTGATTGTTGCTAATTCAAAATCTATTCGCTCCTTAATCTCTGGTAATAAATCAGGATATCTCTTTTTGGCCCCCTCATACGTGAGAAAAGCTAAATAATCATCTTGATTATCAAAAGGATCAGGAAGTTCAAACTTCGGAAGTAAAATATCATGTTCCAATTTGAACTCTTCCACCCTATCTGCTACAAGCATCGTATTACTCAGTGCCTCTGGATGATCCGCAAAGAGTTCAGCCATCTCATCAGGTGTTCTCAGATACTCATTACCTGAATAAAGTAGACCCCCATCATCATCAATACTCGTCTGGGTATTCAAACAAATTAGGATATGATGCGGACGAGCATCCTCTTTATTTACAAAGTGTACATCATTTGTGGCGATTATGTTTACATCATGTTCTTTGGCCAACTCAACAAGAACCTTATTAACCTGTTTTTGCTCTGGCAGACCATGATCCATGAGTTCTAAAAAGAAATCCTCCCCAAAGATTTCTTTAAACTCTTCAATAGCAGCATGGGCTGCTTGAAGATCATTATTAAGAATTGCCTGAGGAATCTCACCTCCCAAGCATGCCGAGGAGGCAATAAGCCCTTTACTATGCTTCCTGAGAATCTCTTTATCTATTCGAGGATTGTAGTAAAAACCCTCCTTAAAACCAAGCGTAGCAAGAATAGACAGATTACGATAACCCTCCATATTCTTTGCCAAAAGAATCAAATGATGTCCACGGTTATTCTTTTCAAATCGACTATTATGAGCAACATAGGTCTCACATCCGATTATAGGTTTTATCCCTTGCGCCTTAGCCTCCTTCATGAAATACATTACCCCATACATATTACCATGGTCGGTAATAGCTAAAGCCTTCATCCCACTCTCTTTCGTCTTCTTGATAAGATCTTTAATCTTTGCAGCTCCATCTAAGATTGAATACTGGGTATGAACGTGTAAGTGCGTGAATTCAGGCATTTTATTTTCAATTGTAACGTTTAAGTCAGAAGGATTAAGTGTTGTGTAAAGTTAACGATAGTAGGGCAGACATGAAAGCCATAAAGGTTATTTTGATCACAACCAGTATAGCGTTAGCTAAAAGTCCAACCCTCTATTGCCACAACCTCCACAAAAATACCCCACTGATTTTCAGCTATCCACTAACACCTCTTCGCTTCCTCTCCATATCCTCTCCATATTTTCACCACGCAAAAGTGGCTTACTGCGGAGTTTACAAATAGCGATAACAAACATCAAAGGAATTTTAATCTCATAGAAACGGTTATTGTCCAAAAACGAAAGGGTTTAATAGATGATCAGAAAAAGACCAAAAACCGTAAGCAGCAAATAAAACATCTCTGAAAAAACAAGTCATTTATCAATTCTACGAGGGGAAGAAAGGGAGAGGATACGGAGCGGAAGCGAAGGGGTACTCTTAATAGACTAAGCACAAAACCATTACAAAAAAACATTGAGCCCCCAGTAGCTAACCTTCTGTAGCCACCTTCCCAAAATAATTCCCTAAACACTTGTAATTGTGATAAAAAAGTAGGAACTTTGCACCCCATTTTAAAAACACTTAAATATTCTATTCTATGGCAGTTAGAATGAGATTGCAACGTTTTGGTAAGAAGGGTCGTCCTTTTTATCATATCGTAGTGGCCGATGGTCGTGCACCACGTGATGGCCGTTTTATTGAAAAGATTGGAACATACAATCCAATTGCTGATCCTGCCCAAGTCGTCCTCAGCATGGACAAAGCATTGCAATGGCTTCAGAATGGTGCTCAACCATCTGACACCGTACGTTCATTGCTTTCACGCGAAGGTGTAATGATGAAACATCACCTTTTAAAAGGCGTAACCAAGGGTGCATTAACTCTTGAACAAGCTGAAGCAAAATTCGACGCTTGGATGGCAGAAAAGCAAAACAAGCTCAGAAGCAAGCTTAGCGAAAAAGATCAAAAGGCACGCGATCTTAAGAAGAGCTTAGTTGCAGCTGAAGTAAAGAAGAATGAAGAACGCGCTCAAGCTATCTCACGTAAACGTGCAGAAGCTGCTGCCGCCGCTCTTCCTCAACCAGAAGGTGAAGTTGCTGAATCAACTGAGACTCCTGCTGAGTAATTTCAGAGGCATCGATTAAAGAGTCCGGAAGTCAATTGATTTCCGGACTTTTTCTTTTAGAAAAAATGAGCTAAGCAATTAATTGACTGTTGTACCTTTGTAAAAACTAAGTTAAGAACATGCGTAAGGAAGATTGCTTTGAATTAGGTATTATTAGCCGTACTCATGGCACTAAAGGTGGGTTAGTCTTATTTCTTGATGTTGATCAACCCTCAGACTATTATCAACTCGAGAGTGTACTTGTTGAATATGGTGATGAGTTAATTCCTTATTTTATAACCTCTCTTGACCCAGGTGCCAAACAACAAGTCTTTGTTAAGTTTGAAGACATTGACACGCAGGAAGATGCCAACTATCTTCAAGGGTGTACCTTATGGTTACCATTAAAAAACTTACCAAAACTAGAGGGCAAAAAATTCTATTATCACGAGGTAAAAGGCTTCATGGTTATTGATATCAATAAGGGTGAAATTGGCCCACTTACCGAAATAATTGATCTATCGGTGAATCCTCTTTTCTCAGTTGATCATGAAGGAAAAGAGATTCTAATCCCTGTTAATGATAAATTTATAATAGAAATAAAACGAAAAGAACGCCAACTGATCATCGAAATGCCTGATGGACTCCTTGAACTCTACCTACAGGTATAATCAGAGTTAATGAAAAGCATCATTAAACATGCAAACTGCCGGTGAACCCCAAATAAAAGACCGTTATTTCCATTTCAAAAGGTTCTCGGTTAGACACGATCGCTCATCAATGAAAGTTGGAACTGATGCCGTACTACTAGGCTTATTAACCTCCTGTCATAACCAAGGTGATATGCTAGAAGTCGGATGTGGATGTGGAGTTATTAGCCTCTTGATAGCTGAACGAACTGTAGGTAACATACTTGCCATCGATCCTGATGAGCAATCTCTTCTAGATACGGAAGAAAACTTCAACAACTCTATATGGAGTGATCGTTTAGCATTCAAACAAACAACCCTCCAACAATTAGCATCCCAATCATCCCGACAATTTAGTTTAATTTTCTCTAACCCTCCTTTCTTCACCAATAGCCTCAAAGGCCCTAACGACAAACGCAACAGAGCCAGGCATACCGACACTCTCCCTTTTGATCAATTCGCCTCCGCCTCAGCAAATCTTCTTAAACAAGACGGAAGAATCAGCGTCATCCTCCCCGCTGACCAAAAAGCAGCTTTCGTATGTGAGATGAATAAAGTTGGATTAGGCCTTATCCACTGCATTGAAATAATCCCAATAGAAGGAAGAAAACCCGTAAGAATCATCCTAGAATTCTGCCGAAACAACCTGAAAACCGAATACAAACAGCTAATCCTTAGAACCGCCCAAGGTACCACCTCAGAACAATACCAAAAACTCGCAGAGGGGTGGTATTTGAGGATGAAATAGAGGATTCAGATTCAAAAATCAGAATTCAATATTCAGGTGATTGGAAGAAAGGTTAAAAGCACCTCTGAATTACCTATCGAAGAATGGACTTTTAGCTGAGATACTTAGAGGGATAGCATAACACACTTTAACATCAGGAGGGATCAATTTTGCTTCAATAGCAGCCTTACCGACTGAAAACATGATACGGTTATCGACATGATGCAGAGCGGCAGTCGCAGCAGCTGCTCCGGCAGCAATACCAAGATCGGTTAGGTTAAAAGCGCACGGAGCGGAAGGGTTAGTCATTTTCACGGCGCAATTGGCAAAGCCACAGTATGAGCACCAACTGATACCCCTGGTTTCCAAACGAGTTCCAAGCAGTATAAGAGCATCAGCCTTCAGGATATTTTCGGCATCCCGTTTAAAGAAAGGCAAATGGTAAGCTTCAGAGTATTGAAACATTGCTTGGGCAAGTATAGTTATCTCATCAGGTTCAGCTTTGGCAATCCATAAAGTATCGACACCACGAGCTTTCGGGGCGGTTCTAGCTGAAGCCATTATTAAGTCTGCTACTCTTTGAGCGGTCTCTTTTCTTGTAAACTCCTCGTCAATCATTCCTTTTGTTTTGGTGCTAAATTACGTCAATCTAAAAGATTGCAGCTTCTCTCGCTTTTTGTAAATTTGGTCAAATTTACAGCAATTGGAAGAGGTACAGTCAAACAAGAAGCGGCCTGAAGCAAAAAATCCCACAAAAGTGATGGGCTTTTGGGATCACATAGATGAGCTTAGGTGGCATCTGATGAGGGCTGCGTTGGCGGTAGCCGTGTTTGCTATCATCGCTTTTCTAAATCGAGATTTTCTCTTTGATCAGGTAATTTTATGGCCATTGAGTAATGATTTTCCTACCACTGTATGGTTATGCAGATTAGGACAATGGTTGGCGGTTCCTTCATTATGTATGGACAACTCAGGGCTCGAGATTATAAACATCACCATGTCGGGGCAATTCATGACCCATATGTACATCTCAGGCATGGCTGGTCTAATTATTTCAATACCCTATGTTCTTTGGGAAGCTTGGCGGTTCATTAAACCAGCACTAAAGGATCAGGAACGACGAGCAGCCAGAGGAGGAGTTCTTATCGTCTCTTTTTTATTTATCTGTGGAGTTCTGTTCTCGTACTACTTACTGGTTCCATTAACCATCAATTTCTTAGGGACCTATCAAGTATCAGGTAGCGTTCACAATCAGGTAGCACTCAGTAGCTACATTAGCACCGTCGCCTCTTTAAGTTTTTCTGTAGGATTAGTCTTTGAACTACCCGTTATTGTTTGGTTTCTTGCAAGACTAGGGATAGTCACAGCAGCCTTTATGCGTAAACAAAGAAGATTCATGATTGTTGTTATTTTGATAATTGCCGGAATAATTACCCCTCCTGATGTTTTTAGTCAGATTATGGTTTTTTTACCCCTATATGGATTATACGAGATTAGTATCTTTATAGCGCAGAAGGTTGGGAAATAATCACCAAAGAAGCAACTTTTAAGAACTGTCGGTTTTAAATTAGAGAAGATACCATTTTACTAATTGTTTACGTTGAACTAAAGGCAACTTTGAAACATTTACGTTTCCGACACGGTATAACAAAGCATATGACAATAAAGGCAAAACTCAAACTTCGTCAACTATATACTGTGTTTACAGTATTACTGACGCTACTTTTAATCCTTCCTGAAACAACAAATGCACAAAGCAGATCGCGCTATAAAAGGGGCAAAAGTAGCTTTGAAAAACTGGTAACCAATAACTGGCAAGCAAGTGTAATGGTTGGACCTACTTTGTACTATGGAGACCTAAGTAAGTACGATAGTGATCCATTAAAAAAGATGTGGAATGAAAGTGGGCCTGGCATACAGTTAGTTTTAGGAAACAAACTCACCTCTTATATGGCTTTTCAAGGCAGGTTATCATACCTTGGCTTTGGTGCTACTTCCGAGGAATTAAACCGTCGTACCAATGGCCGGGTTATCACTTTAGGAGCCAACATACTTATTGATTTTGTAAATCTATTAAGCCTGCCGTATGAAACTTATTCTGATATTTACTTGTATGGCCTTATTGGAGGGGGACTGGTTCATATCAGATCCAAACTAGAGAACGCCACAACCGGAGAACAGATTGTGGAATATGAATGGCAAGACACTCCCTCTAATGAATCTACCTTCTATTTTGGATTCGGTCTGAACAAATACCTTACCCCTCGATTTGATATCACCTTGGAATTCTTGGTCTATAAACTCCAAACCGATCGAATCGATGCCTTCTTTGGCGGCGAGAATAATGATTTATTAGTTATGCCTTCCATCGGAATTAAGTATAATCTTAGTGAATTATTACCCGACAAACGGCTATACCAAAATCAAAGAAACAAACGCATCAGAAGATAAAAATCAAAAGGGCCGAATCTACATGAAGTGATTCGGCCCTAACTTTTTGTGCCTATATAGGATCTATCTTCAATATCAGAAAGAAAAGGTTAAACCGCCGAGAACATTTATCCCATAATGAGGATAGTTATACCAATACTCATAGTTCGAACCAAAGACATTATTTATATCCAGAAAGAGAGAAAACTTTGGAGTTAGTCGATACTCAGCACCGAGACTTAAATCGGCATAACCATCAATCTTTTTCAACTCAGCAGAAAGTGTGGGAGTACCATTAATAGTTTGACTGTAATAATAGAGCGACTTCATTTGACTAAAATACTTTAGAGAAGCTTTAGCAATAAAATCAGGGAACAGGTTGATCTGTCCATTTAACCATGCTTCAATAGACGAGAAATACCAAACTTCAGCCTGCTTATCTGGTGTTCCGGATTGCCATGCAGCACCGGCTACCATCCTGAATTTATCTTTTTGTTGATAGGTTACTTCTGCATTCAATCTAATTCGTTTAACATCATCGTATAGTATGGCGATTCTGTTGTATGGCACATATTGATATGGATGAAAAAACTGAGCCTTATTCTCTATAGTACCAACTACAATCCATGAGTTTAAATCAATGAACTTGGATAGCGAAGCATTAACACCTCCATAAAAATCAAAGAGATTACGACTAAAAAGGAGCCTATCTGTTGCCATAAGGTATGGATTAACCTGATAGAGATCTTTCAGGCTATTCGTATGGATCTCGCCAGTTAAACCGGCATAGAGTCGAAGAACACCAGGTATAGCATTAATCGAAGCCCTAACATCAGGTGCAAAATAGAGGGAAGAGGATGAATCATCAGCCATAAAGATTTTCGCCCCGACATGAAGTGAGTATTCATTAAACTCCGCATTGTAGTATGGATTCAAAGTAAAAAGCATCCTACTTTTTGAATCTAGCACTTCCCATTGATTATTAAGATTCTTAAAGTTCAAACCAAGACCTATAGTCTGAGAAATTGAGCCATCAAGCAACGAAACCTCTGCATCTAACATCCCATCAAGGTTGATTAAAAGCTCTGTTGCATCGTAATGATCTACCATATAATTAACTTCAGCCCCAAAGGCATGATGAAGCTTTGCAGCTCCTTTCAAACTCTCAAACTTGGCCTTAAGAGTAAACAAATTAGTCACTTGTTTAAGGCTATCAGCAGAGGGGAGACGCAGTGAATCGAATTGAGCCGGCTTAAACCCATAGTATTGTATACTATTTCGATGATAGTCCCCGCCAAAAGAAACAGCATATTTCTTGGTTAGGATCTTTCCATTAATATTTAAATCGTTTTGACTATACCCATTCTCATAGTAGTCACTAATATCTCCTTTACTGGATAGGTGCTTGAAGTGTATATCAAAGGCAGCCGATTTAGATTGAGTCTTACCGGCAAAAAACTCGACATACGGGGTGGTATAGTTACCGAAACCAAGTCTAAGGTAGTTTCTTCCAAATACGGGATCGGGCTGAGGTTTGGGTTTTGGCGGCTGTACATCCGTTACCGGATATGAAAAATTGGCTGGGGAGGAGACGATGCCATAGGTCATAGGAGGCAACCCGATACTAGTGTCTTTAAGTATCGGACTTTTGGCGATTTTATTCGCATCGGCTACTTTAGGGGTAAAGTTCCCAATGATGGTAACTTCCTCCACTTGTGTAGGTTTATTCTGAGCAAAAGCAGACGAGGCAAAGAAGAGAACCCAAAGAGCCGAAAGGAAAGCCACTTGATTTATAGATAGTCTGTTCATGTTTAATATTCTTTTTTAGCGATCAAATGGAATAAGCCCAATTGAATTTGTATGGATCAATTCTATTGAAGTAAAGTTCAATCGTGGCTGATTCATAATCAATAAGCGGATACCGTTAATTTGTAGTCGTTTCAGTTGCAGGAAGCTTTGAAAGCATCTGTTTTGCTTCGCTCTTTATTTCCTCTCCTTCATAATTATCGATAATACTTTGAAGGGTTTGTCTAGCCTGATAAACATTACCAGTATTAGCATAAACATCGGCGAGGAGCAAGAAGCTTTTCACTCTCCAAAGGTCGTAATCGGGATAGTTATTGATTACCTCGTAAGCAGCTCTTTCGGCCTCCTTCCATTGTTTTGCCCCAACTCTGATGTAGGCAATCCAGTAAGCCGCCTGAGCAGCGGGTTCTGCCTGATTTAGGTTTCTGGTAATATTGAACTCTCGCTCAGCCAGAGTGGTATTTCCCATAGCAAGAGAAGCCCTACCGGCTGAAAGATGTGCCTCAACGAGTTGGTCAGCAGTTACCTTTTCAGCACTTAAAAGCTTCTGAGCAGCTAGAAGAGCACTATCTGGTTTCTGTAATACCAGATAACAACGCATCATTCCTTGCAAAGCATCCAGGATATTATACTTATTGTCGGCTCTCTTCTCAAGTCTTGTATAAAAACTCAATGCTTTTTGATACTCCTCCTTCTTAAATAAGATCTCAGAAGCCCGAGCCAATGCATTTTCAAGGAACCTTGACTCATTACCGGTAGCCACCTCAACAAAATCAGGAAGTGCTTTTTCAGTCTCCCCCGATCTATAGAGACAATCTGCACGATAGTAACGAGCGCTCTGAGAAAATTGTCCCTTAGGATATTTAGTGAGATAATCTGTAAATCCAGGAACAGATTTGGAACACTCCCCTTTCAAATACTGACCTTCTGCGGCTATATATATTAACGAGTCTTGCTTACTTATGCCATCTGATGCAGAAGGAACATTCCGCAAATAGGTAAGATACTCCTGAACATTATTCATCTCGACATAGATGTTACTTATGGTTTGCAAAGCCTCCTTCGACTCAGGAGTTTTAGGATAACCCGAGACGACCTGTTTGAGATCTGTTAATGCCTTGTCATTCTCTCCAACATTGTAATAGATAATCCCTCGTCTAAGCAGAGCCCTACTTTTCATACTGCTATTAGGGTAATTGCTTAACAACCGAGAAAGAGAGCCAATAGAGGCATCTGGCTTATCTTGGATTAATTCCGTCAAGGCTATTTCATACTCCGCATCATCGGCATAGGGTGATTTAGAGTAATCGGTGATCAGTCTTTGAAGAGTAGATATTTTAGCCGGATAATCTCGTTGAACTCCTTTGGCTAAACCTAATTGGAACAGAGCATAGTCAGCATCAAAACCCCCACTTCGGCCTGCTTTCTCATACCAAGCAGTTGCCTCGGAAAGATTACGTTGAAGGAAGTAACAGTCGGCTAATCTAAGTTGAGCATCGGTAACCATTTGGGGATCCTTCTTAGCCGTATTCGATAAAAACTTCCTGAACTCGGTAATCGCCTGATCGTAGTTCTTCACTTTATAATAGGCATATCCATTCCCATATAGGGCGAGGATATACTCCGGGCGGTCAAGGGCTCCTTTAGTTGCCAGAAAACTGACATATCCACTATTCGCTTGAGAATAGAGGCCAAGTCTATAGCTTGCTTCTGCCGACCAATAGAGGGCTTGAAGACGAATATCAGGATCAAACGACTGGGTAGAGATCTCTTTGTAGAGCTTTATGGCTTCAGAATATTTCTTATCATTAAACAATGAGGTAGCCTTATAATAAGTTATCTTCTGTCTGGCTGCACGAGTCCGATTATCTTTGATACGTATATTATCAAGAGCCTGTAAGGCTGCAGAGTAGTTTTTAGTAATAAGAGCTAGATTTACCAAAAACTGATAAGCCTCATCTGTTCTTGGAGAACCCGGAAATTCATCAACATACTTTCTTAATGCGGTGATTGCCTCGTTATACGGATCACTAGCTAACTCATAAGAGAGTTTCGCATAATTAAAGAGTGCATTTTCTTTACTAACCTGGTCATAAGCCAACTTATAGGCATCTAAGAAAGCTTTCTGAGCAAACTGCTTACTTCCGGTTTTAATATAACAGTCGCCAAGATGGTAAAAGGCGTTTTGGGCAAGAGTATCTTGTCTATCGGTCACTAACTCAAAGTTCTCTTTTGCTTTAGTATAATCCTGAAGTTGATAGGCAGAATAACCTAAGAGATAAGCATCTCGCCGATCCACTTTCCCTTTGTTCTGTGACCGATACATCTCCATAAAGCGGATAGCCTCACTCCAGCGACTCATCTTAAAGCTTGCATCGGCACATAGACGAGCAATCTGACTCTTCTTTGCCCCGGTAGATTTTTCGATTAATGGCGTACCTTCAGAAAGAAGCTCTTCATAACGTTCTTGTTTATAATAGATCTGAGCAATATAAAAAGGGACAGATTCACTGAACTGAGAAAGATCGGCTACTTTTTTGAATTCGGTTAATGCCGTCTCATACAACCCCTCATTATAAGCCAGGTAACCATAATAAAAACTAGCATCCTGACTATAGGGACTCTTTGCGTCCTTGATATCTCCAAAATGCTTCATCGCATTACGTGTTTCCTTGGTTTGCATCTGGCAATAACCCAGTTTAAAGAAATACTCTGGAAGAACGGTAACGGGAAGGTCAACCGGATCAACAATGGCAAGCTGTTCCTTAGCCATCTTCCATTGACTGCTATCAAAATAGTATCTTCCAAGATTAAATCTGGCACTACTCACCTTAGAGCTTGTTGGATGATCAATAATAAACTGATTCAATCGCGTTCCGGCATCCATGTTTTTGAGTTTAAAAGCGCATTCAGCTGCATGATATTCAGCCAAAGTCTTCATCTCACTATTAACTAAATCCTGACGTAAGGAGATAGTAACAAACAGCGATTGAGCTGCCGCAT
>JACCEE012480759.1_pt1 | contig 28078 bp, 32 predicted proteins | sample 7449931 | NCBI WGS metagenome assembly JACCEE01 (sample SAMN15323457, study PRJNA562643) | freshwater metagenome | isolation source: river surface water | place: USA:Blue River Watershed | collected 2017-08-19 | reverse complement strand
TGAAACGAGGGGCGAGTATTGGGGCGAATGCCACGATTGTTTGTGGGGTCACGTTACATGAATGTGCTTTTGTGGCAGCGGGTGCAGTGGTGACTAAGGATGTGCCTGCTTATGCAATGGTGGCAGGGGTTCCCGCGAAAATTATTGGTTGGATGAGTGCTTATGGGGATGTGTTAGATTTTGATGCAGAGGGTTTGGCGGTTGATTCTCAAGGGGTAAGATATCAGCAAGTTTCAGCCCAGTCTGTAAAGAGATTAGAGTAATCCAAATCCTGGGAATGAGGAGAGGAGAAAATTGTCAGAGAAACTCTTGACAAACCTTATGTTTAGAGAAGGTAAAAAATTAAATTGCATAATTTCTGACTAGATGCGTATTTATCTTGATATGTGCTGTTTTAATCGTCCTTATGACGATCAAAACCAAAACAGAATTCGTCTGGAAACGGAAGCAAAGCTGATTCTGCAAAGGAAAATTCGGGACGGGGAATGCACATTAGTTTGGTCGTCAATACTCGACTTCGAGTGTTCTAAAAACCCATTTCCAGAGCGCCAACTGGCCATAATGCAGTGGCGAAATATTGCAGGGGAAATTATCTTAGCTGATGAGTGGGTTAGGGAGATGGCTTCAAATTTCAGTGAGCTTGGGATTGGTAATTATGATGCTTTGCACCTGGCATCAGCAATTCATGGCCAAGCTAATTTATTTGTTTCAACAGATGACCGCTTGCTCAAAAAAATGCGATCGGTCAACAATATTTTAGGAATGTTGCCTGGAGAAGCATTAGCATTTGTGGAAAAATGGTATGAAAACTGATTCGGAAATTCGTCTTGAAGGAATGCAAGCCTTGATTAGTACCCTGGGTCTTGTCGAAGCAGAGCGTTTTGTCCTCATAATGACACGCGATCGCTTTGATTACACTCAATGGCGGCAAGAGGGTTTGCCCGAAATTAGTCTGAAGGAATTAGCGTCAGCCGCAAATACTCTGACTAATCAGTTGGGTAATTCCCATCAAGGGGAGTGAAATTTAAGGCCAGTCTGGACAAAAAATCGGTAAAAAGTAATTCTATGAATACCGAGAATCTTCAAATTAAATATCCAGTCGGATTTGAAAATGCAGTTGAAATGACCCGGGATGAAATGGAACAGCACATCCGTTTAATGGCTGCATTGAAAATGTTTGAGTTGGGAAAAGTCTCAGCCGGAAAAGCGGCTGAGTTAGCAGGGATGTCAAGACTCGATTTTTTTGAGACTTGCAGCCGATATCGAGTGAGTATTTTTAATTATCCTCCGGAAGAGTTGGAAGCGGAACTAGAACGGGATTTAAATGTACTCAGGAGTTCTAGCCCAGGATGAAAATTGTTTCCAATACAGGCCCGATTATTGCTTTAGCAAAAATTGGCAAGTTGGATTTGTTAAAAGCAATTGCTCCAGAAGTCTTGATTCCGCTGACAGTTTATCGAGAATTATTTGCTAAATTCGGCAGAGAATCACAAGCAATTGACCAAGCGTTGGCTGATTTTATTCGCGTCACAGAGGTAAAGGAAATTGACCCAGGGATTAAAATAGCCATCGCGGGTTTGGATGAAGGGGAAAAACAGGCGATTGCTCTCGCTTCAACTTTCAGCGAAGAAATTGTCTTATTACTTGACGATCGCGCAGGGAGACGAGTGGCTCATAAACTAGGTTTTTCCACGACAGGTTCGATTGGAGTTTTACTTCGTCTGAAAGAAAAAGGCGCGATTGAAAATGTCGGATTGCTTTTATCGGAAATGCGAGACAGAGGATATTGGCTTGATGACAAGGTGATAGAAGTTGCGAAACGATTGGCGGGTGAAAATGATTGATTGATGCCACATAGCCTTAGTTAAAACTGGTTTTTACAGGGACTCTGGGAATTATTAGTAAGGCAAAAGAAGCTGGTCATTGTGAGTTCATTAAGCCAATTATTGAAAAAATATTGCAGACAAATTTTAAAATTTCTCAGGCAGTGGTAAGTGCTTTGTTATTACGTTACGGGGAAAAAATAAGGGAGCTTTAAGGGATGAGTCAAAGAAGATCTCAAGTATTTACGGCTACTCTAAAAAGCGGCGATCGCTTTGATTCCACCCAATGGCGGCAACATGGTTTGCCCAAAACCAGTCTAAAGGAATTGGCGCTACTCGGTAAACAATCTGACCCAACCGATCGCCCTCCTTTAGAGTTACATGAAGATTTGGTGGAGGTACTGAGTGGCAATTCACCGTCAACACATGAGCGACTTTAGGTCAGCTTTTTTGGTTTTTGATTTCCCCAGCTTGGGCGAATCGGTTAGAATGATTGCGAGTCCAGCGTATTGAAACCCCAGATTTGAATTTATGTCAAATTTAACAAAAACCAATCTCAAGAAAATTTATGAGATTGATGGATATCTTTGGTTAGAAGAAACGATTAAAATCTTAAGAAAAAATCGCTTAGAAGACTTAGATTTAGACAATTTAATTGAGGAATTGGAGAGTTTGGGCAAACGAGATTTAAACAAAGTCAGAAGTCTTTTAAGACAAATTATTATTCATCTTTTATTGTTGGAATATTGGCAAGAAGAACAAGAGAGGAATTATCGTCACTGGCAAGGTGAAGTTACAGCTTTTAGATCGGACTTATCCGATAGTTTAACCACAACCTTAAAAAATAAATTAAATGAAGATTTAGCATCGATTTATCAGACTGGTTTGAAAATTGTGCTGCAAAAAACTGGCTTATCTAAGGATACTATTCCGGAAAACTGCCCTTATTCCTTCGAGCAGTTGTTGGATGATAGCTGGTATCCAGAGGATTAATGGGAGCATCCCATATTTGGAAAAAGACTCTTTTTCCTTTTTCCTTTTTCCTTTTTCCTTTTTCCTTCTTCCTCCTTCCTGCTTTCTGCCTTCTGCCTCAAAATCTGAAATGTCTAGCTTGATTGCTGTCATTGGGATGCTCCCAGCTCCATTAGCGATCGTGAGATTCACTGTTCAATGTAAGTCTGATATTTTTTGATCATCCATTATGACTCATCGACAAAACTTCTGTCATTCCCGCCTGCGTGGGAATCTATAACATCGCATCATCGACATTCTGTCATTCCCGCGCAGGCGGGAATCCATAATATGACATTGGGAACAAATGTCACCTCATCTATATCATCCAATTCCAAACCCAAAACTTGACCTATGACTGAAATTAAAATTCCCGTTTTAGACCTGAAACCCCAGTACGAGCAAATCAAGTCCGAAGTTCAAGGGGCAATTAACCGCGTTTTAGAGTCTGGGTAGGGATTCTTTTCATCATGGGGCCAGATGTGAAGCTGTTTGAGCAGGAAGTGGCGGAGTATGTGGGGGTTAAACACTCTCGTTCTTGATTATTGGTTATTTGAAGTTAGCTCAGGCTGACTAATGACCCATGACCCATGAGATTACTAAAACCGTAGTGATTTAGATATTAGCCACAATGCAAAATATTCAGTTAAAAACTACAATCGCAGACGATGGCATTTTAAGAGTGCAGATGCCAGCGGAAGTAAAGAACACCGAATTAGAAGTATTAGTGGTGTTTCAGCCTACTATGACTGGAAAAGACGAACAAAAATCCAGACATCAAGGATGGCCCCCAGGATTTTTTGAGAGAACTTGGGGCAGTTGTGAAGATGAACCCATAACTATTGATGAATCCGGGGTATTGACAGAATTAGATGACCAACTAGAAGGAATGTTCACGCATCCATAAATCCCAGTGCTTTATCTATTAGATACTAATGTCATCACCATCTATTTGAATCGACGTTCTCTAATTCTCAGAGACAGATTAGAAGCGATTAACCCAGAAGATATCGCTGTTTGTTCGGTGGTGAAATTTGAGTTGTTTTATGGAGCGATGAAAAGTGGCAATCCCCTAAAAAATTTAGCTCGACAACAAGAGTTTGTGGATTTGTTTGTTTCTTTGCCTTTGGACGACTTAGCGGCAAAAAAGGCAGGAGAAATTAGAAGTAATTTAGCAGCTTTGGGAACGCCAATCGGCCCCTATGATTTGCTGATTGCGGCTATTGCGATAGTCAATCATCTGACATTAGTCACTCATAATACCAGAGAGTTTGAGCGGGTGTCAGAGTTAAGAGTAGAAGATTGGGAGGTGTAACCACTGAAGCGATCGCCCTCCTTTAAAGAAAAATATGTGCGCTCCATCGCTCTGTTTCCCCTCTGGGTCTCGAAACCCTTGGGAATCCACAACATCGCATTATCCACAAAACTTCTGTCATTCCCGAAACCCTTGGAAATCCATAACATCGCACTGGAAACAAAAGTTATCTGATTTATATCATCCAATTCCAAACCTACAACTGAGTATATGACTGAAATTAAAATTCCCGTTTTAGACCTGAAACCCCAATACGAGCAAATTAAGTCCGAAGTTCAAGGGGCAATTAACCGCGTTTTAGAGTCGGGTCAATTCATCATGGGGCCTGATGTGAAGCTGTTTGAGCAGGAAGTGGCGGAGTATGTGGAGGTCAAACACGCCATAGGTGTAAACTCTGGTACAGATGCCCTGGTAATTGGTTTAAGGGCGCTGGGAATTGGGGCAGGCGATGAGGTGATTACCAGCCCCTTTTCTTTTTTCGCTACAGCAGAATCCATTAGCAATGTAGGGGCCAAGCCTGTTTTTGCGGATATTGACCCCAGAAGTTTCAATATTGACCCCAAAGAGATTAAAGCAAAAATTACCCCTCGGACTAAGGCGATTATGCCTGTTCACCTCTATGGGCAACCCGCAGCAATGGGGCAGATTATGGAAATTGCCCAAGAGCATGACTTAAAAGTGATTGAAGACTGCGCTCAATCTTTTGGGGCAAGATATTGGGGAACTTGTTCGTCTTGTAATAGTCTTTGTCAGGAAAGTACGCGGGAGGCACTGCGAGGGAAATTTACGGGGACTATTGGAAATGTAGGCGCTTATTCTTTCTTTCCGTCTAAAAACTTGGGAGCTTATGGGGATGGGGGTATGGTCGTCACCAATGATGACCAAGTGGCGGAAATTGCGCGGATGTTGCGGGTGCATGGGGCGAAGAAGAAGTATCACAATGAGGTTTTGGGGTACAATTCGCGCCTAGATACGTTACAAGCCGCGATTTTGCGGGTGAAGTTGCCTTATTTGGAACAGTGGAATGAGGGCAGACGCAGGGTTGCGAAAACTTATAATGAGTTATTGGCTGATGTTGAGGGGATAATCACTCCAGAGTTCGCTGATGGTCATGTGTTTCACCAATATACCATTCGGGTTTTGGATGGGAAACGGGATAAGGTGCAGCAATATCTGGGTGAGCAAGGGATTGGGTCAATGGTTTACTATCCTGTTCCTCAAGACCAGTTACCTGTTTATCAGGGGCAGTATCCCAAGATGCCAGTGAGTGATTTGTTGGGAACTGAGGTGTTGAGTTTACCAATTTGGCCGGAAATGGATAATGAAACTCTGCAACAAGTGGTTGCTATGATAAAAAAAAATTATAATTAGCAATCCGATATCAGATTCTATCCATGTCCATGAATTCAACAGAGACTGCTTTTGGAAGCAAGTACAATTGCTTCAAACATACTCAATAGTAAGTGACTTATAGATGAAGTCTGATGATTCAACCAAGCACCCCATCGAAACTGAAAAGCAAATTTATGCTACCCCAAAACGCCCCAAGACTACCTTCAAAGGAGATGTTCTTCGCCTAGTTACGGGTACTGTCATGGCTCAGGCGATCGGCATTCTTGCTGCGCCTATCCTCACAAGACTTTATGGGCCAGAATCATTTGGGTTAGCTGCTCTATTTACTTCCTTTACTGGGATTATAAGCGTTTTAGCTTGTATGCGCTATGAGCTATCTATTGTACTGCCAGATAGTGATGGCGAAGCCGCTAATCTGATGGGGGTCAGTCTATTGTTTTCGCTGCTGGTTGCAGTCCTCACGCTACCAATCGTCTGGTTTTTCGGACCTCTCATATTGCACTGGCTCAAGACGCCTGCATTGGAGCCATATCTTTTATTAATACCTATTACAGTATTCATCAACGGTATATTCCTTACCCTAAACTACTGGAATACCCGAACAAAACATTTTACCCGACTATCTATCACAAGAATCACAAGCGCTGTAGCCACAACATCCACCACTATTGGTGCTGGCTTTGCTGGCTATGCGACGGGTGGGACTATGATTGTAGCCAACGTCGGGGGGCAAATTGTCGCTACCACTGTACTTGGGGCACAGATATGGCGAGATAATGGCAAGTTTTTAGTGCAAAACCTTGATTGTCTTAAAATGCTGGAAGGCGTCAAGCGATATAAGAAGTTCCCAATTTACAGCAGTTGGTCAGCACTACTCAATACTATCTCATGGCAGTTGCCGGTATTAATTTTCGGTGTCTTTTTTTCACCATCTGTGGGGGGCTTTTATGCTTTGGGTTTCCGCATCTTGAAGATTCCTATGAGCTTGATTGGTAGTGCTATTGGACAAGTATTTCTGCAGCGTGCCGCAGATGCAAAATTAAAGGGTTCGCTGCAACCACTGGTCAAACAGACCTTTCATCGATTATTGATGATCTGTATGTTGCCAATGCTAGTTCTTGCTATAGTTGGTAAAGATTTATATATATTAGTTTTTGGGGAAGATTGGGGTGAGGCAGGGGTTTATACACAGATGTTAAGTGTGTGGGCTATTGTCTGGTTTGTTTCAGCACCTCTAACTAACATTTATCCCGTACTTGAAAAACAACATCGTGAGCCAGTAATTCAAGGATCAATTTTAGTGGCTCGTTTTATTGGAATTATTATTGGCGGATATTTTAATAATCCATTACTTGCAATTGGACTCTATTCCCTCGGCGGTTTGATTGCCTACTCTTATCTGCTTACTGAAATTTTCAGTTTCTGTGAACTCAATCTAAAGTATTTATTGATTGAAACATTCAACTTGGTTAAATGGCAAATATGTATCATTTTTTTATTGGCTTTATTAAAAATATGCTTTGGTGCAAGTCAATATTTATTAATTTTGAGCCTAATTATAGTTTTATTTCATTATGGTTTTATCACTAAAAATAAACTACTGATTTGAATATAATTGTAGCAAGGAAGTTTTTCAATGTTTTCAATATTGACTGTAGTCAAGCAAGGAAGTGTAACAATTCTACGTCTTTTACCTAAAAGGATAAAATCTCCATTGGTACGATGGTTGCATCAACGCAAGGCTCTTAATCGGAAAAATATTAAGCTCTCAAAAATAAAAAAATATGGAACATTCAATGACCATGAACTATTGAAAATTCTGCGTGATTCAGGAATTCAGGAAGGTGACATTCTTTTTGTCCAGTGTTCTTTTAATGACTTGTACACCTTTTCTGGCAACCCTTTATCCTTGCTGCAAGTTTTTCGTAATCTGGTCGGGCAAACAGGTACACTCTTGATGCCAGCTTTTACAACCAATACATTTTCAGAGCCTTCCCGTTTGTTTGATCCCGATCTTGAGCCGACCTATACAGGGTTGGTGAATGAGCTTTTCCGCCGTTCGCCAGGGGTGATACGGAGTTTACATCCGCGACACTCAATTTGCGGTGAAGGCCCTCTGGCATTTACTCTGTTGGCTAATCATGAAAACTGTGTTCGTGCTGATGGACCTGACTCACCTTTCGATCGCTTAAGAAAGTACGATCAGGCTAAGATCCTGACCTTGGGCTTACCACCAGCTTTTGTTTCATTCTTACATTGGGTAGAAGATTTTGAACCAGAGAAACTTCCTTTCTCAGTCCACGAAAAGCAACCAAGGAAATGCTTGGTAAAACTGTCTGATGGCAGAATCATTACTGTTTGTGACTGGTTGGTAACATCAAATATACATTCAAGGCTATTTCTTCAGTCTATATCAAAAAATTTAAGTGTAGATGCGATGCAAAGTTTTTCGTACAAAGGAATCGAAATTGGTTTGTACCCAATTAAGGCACTAGCTAATGAGCTACTTAATTTGCGAAATCGAGGAATTTTTCACTACAAATAATTATTTATCCATAGCACAGTTATTTGGATAAATCATCAAATCATTGTTTTCGTTATTACTCTCAATCAAGATACTGGTTGTAAATAATTAATAACATGGCATATTTCTGATTTTTATAGTTTACGAAACAAAAGTTGGCTTAATGTAATTTTCAACTTGTTTGTTAGTTGTATTTATTGAATAAAAATTTCAGCAATCTACACATGAACAAAGCAACAGTTCTGCCTCCTATGACACAGAATCTGGTTAGGGTTATTCTAGAAAAGAATCCCATGCACCGCAAGTTTATGATGGCAGCAACTACCAACATAACAGATCAAGAACTCAGTCATCTTGAGTTGTACCTTAATTTTTGTCTCCAAAATAATATTTCTATCGATTATCTCTCTGATTGTTACCTTACTATTTTGGGAGATACGCGACGGGAGCAAATCTACTTTCAGAGGCACAATACATACCGCTACTCAACCTTCACGGAAGTAGCAGAAAGCATATATTTCAACGCCGAGTATATGTCATTGTATATGTATGGTCTGGCGATTACTTCGTTTCTGTGGCCAAACCATCTCAAAATATTCCGCTTTTTTCAAGAAACCTTGCCCAAGGCAAAAGAAGGCACATATCTTGAAATCGGTCCAGGTCACGGTTATTTCTTGATGACAGCAATGGAGGTAACCGCCTACGAGAGCTTCACAGGAGTTGATATCAGCGAAACCAGTGTCACCCTGACCCGCAGCCTTGTTGAATATTTTAGCAAAAACAACCAGAAAAATTTTTCTCTGCATTGTCTGGATTTTTTACAATGCGATCTACCCAGTAGTGCCTTTGATGCTGTAGTGATGGGAGAGGTGCTTGAACACGTTGAACGCCCGGAAATGTTTATGAAGCAGATCGCCCGGATTGCCAAGAAAGATGCTTATATTTTTATTACTACCTGCATCAATGCACCCGCAATCGATCATATCTACCTTTTTAAGGAACCCGAACAGCTAAAAAATTTGTTCGATGATTGTGGTTTCAGCATCCAAAGCCAGATTATCTGCCCTTATGAAGGTAAAACCCTGGAGGAAAGCCTTCAGCAAAGGTTAGCGATCAATGTTGCCTATGTGCTGGAGAAGAAATGATGGCTGAATTGGTCAAATACCTATCCTTCCATCACATGGGTCTTGCCGTGAAGAACGATAATGAGGCTCTTGTTATGTTGCAAGCTCTGGGATACAGCATCGGCGATCGCATTTACGATCCATTGCAAAACGTCTACCTCCGTCTCTGCACTTCTGTCAATCAGCCTGCTGTCGAAATTGTGCAACCTGGTGATAACGGCAAAAGCCCCGTAGATTTAATCCTATCGAAATATAATGAGCTTATATATCACACCTGCTATGAAACACTAGATCTGTGTGCGACTCTGGAAACAATCGAACAAATAGGGATGCGTTGCATACTGTTGAGTGATCGAAAACCTTCCGTGCTATTTGGCGGGCGGCACGTTTCTTTTTACAAAATATGTGGTTGGGGCATAATTGAATTCTTAGAAAAAAATTGAGTTTGTGTAGTATGAAAAATCTGTTTTGAGCTAACTGAGTCACAGACGATAAAAAGTTAAGGGCAGGTTCACTAGGTGACAAACCTAATTATTTATGTCTAAAGTCATTTGATTAGCTTTGTATTTCTATGGAGGAACAACTTTTGAGAGAACAGACTAAATTTAAACAAATTTTAGCGGCGGCTCGCGACTCTCTTCGAGTTGGGAATCCAATAGCAGCCTTAAATCTCTTGAAATCTATTGCAGACCCGGCTGACAATTTCTCCACCCAGGCACAATATTCCCGTTTGGCATCGAAGATTGGAGAAAATATCCCATCAATGCCAATCATTAGAGTAGCTTTTTTGGCCAACTCAACCCTTGAACATTGGGTTGAGTGTTTGCGGTTTTGGCTGTTGTTAGAGGGATTCCGATTAGAAACTTATATTGCTCCATTTGGTTCGTGGCGACAGGAAGTTTTTAATTCTGCATCGGGACTATATGCTTTTAGCCCCGATTTCACATGGTTTTTTTTAACAGCGCGTGATGTGCCTTTAGAAGGTACACCAAATTTTGAAAATCATACTGCGATAGTAGAGCAAGCGGCTGCTGATGTTGCAGATGCGGTTTCTTATCTAATGGGTCAGATGCAGAGTCAGGCGATCGTCAATAATGCAGAAGCGCGTTCTGTGAGAATTTTAGGAAACTATGAATCTCAGGTATCTTGGTCAGATGCTGCGATATTTCGGCAATACAATTTAGTTCTGCCTCAAAAGCTACCACCTGGGACAGTAATATTTGATTTAGATTACCAAGCAGCGCGTTATGGGTTGGATCGCTGGGAAGATTCGAGACTTTGGTATCATTCCAAACATCCTTTTGCGTTAGATGCAACAGGCCCAGTTGCTTTCGCCGCCGCCCGCCTTTTGTCAGCAGCCCGTGGCAAGGCAAAAAAATGTATTGTACTTGATCTGGACAATACTCTCTGGGGTGGTGTAATTGGAGACGATGGGATTAATGGCATTCGACTGGGGCCGTCAGGGGGTGCTGTTGGTGAAGCCTACGTTGCTTTTCAAACTTTTCTTAAAAAGATGTCCGCACGTGGTGTCGCCTTAGCAGTATGTAGTAAAAACGACGATCGCAATGCTCGTGAGGTCTTTCAAAAGCGCTCTGAAATGGTACTCAGTCTTGATGACTTTGCAGCGTTTTATGCCAACTGGAACAACAAGGCTGATAATATCCGTTCTCTAGCGGCAGAATTAAACTTGGGTCTTGATTCACTTATTTTTATTGATGACAATCCAGCGGAGCGAGCATTAATTCGTGCTGAACTGCCTGATATTGCTGTACCAGAACTTCCCCTCGATCCCTCAGAATATATTAATACATTAGCCAATGGGTTATGGTTTGAGATTGTATCACTTTCAAATGAAGATATTAACAGGACTCAGGCATATAGAGCAAATACCGCTCGCAGACAAGAGTTAGCAAATTCTACCAAATTAGATGACTATTTATCCAGTTTGGAGATGAAGGCTACTTGGGGTAAAGCCGACGCTACGCGGTTGCCACGCCTTGCACAATTGGTGAATAAAACAAATCAATTCCATTTGACTACTACTCGTTATACGGAAGCGGAACTGGCAGCATTAGCAGAGCGAGATGATGTATGGGTAGGTTGGTTTTCTTTGAAAGATCGGTTTGGTGATAATGGCGTGATTTCCATCGTCATTTTGAAGTTTATAGGGGACACAGCCTACATTGATACTTGGGCAATGAGTTGTCGTGTATTTTCACGAACTATGGAAAATTTTATTTTTTCTATTGTTTACCGTATGGCTCAGGAGTATCAAGCTGTTCGGCTGGTGGGGCATTTTATTCCTACCCCAAAAAATAGTGTGGTGAAAGACCTGTATCGGCAATTAGGCGGTTCTCTCGCAACAGCTTCCGAATATAAAGAGGAATGGGTTTTTGATTTGATGGATATTACACCTTCTAATTCACCTTTTATAGCTGATGATCTGATGATAAATTGATAAACAACTACTCTCAATCATCCAAAATCTTTGGGCGTCGATCATTTAATCAATACTATGGAGCAAACCAATGGAGCAAAAATCAAAACAGGAAATTATTGAGAGAATTGAAAAAATTTTTCAGGAGCAATTCTTGGACGATAATTTAACCATCTCTGAGAAGACAACACCAGAGCATATTGATGAGTGGGATTCTCTGGCTCATATAAATCTTCTCGTTGCTATCGAAAAAGAATTCAATATCCGTTTTAGTGCTGAAGATATGGGTGAGATTAATTCTGTGGCTTCTTTGCTGGAAAAATTATTACAACGCAACCCACAATAAATAAAAGTGCCAGATAATAGCCATGATTAGTCATTCTGTCAGCCGCCCCTTTCAAACGACAGCAAATCAGTCAAACTGCTTCCAAGGGTAGAAAATGAACCCAGATGGCAGAAATATCGCTATCTGGGTTTAGACACAACCGCCATCTCCCTGGCAGCAACGTTTAGGTTCAGAGTCATTCACCTATAGTGCGGCAATTCTTTATCTTGAACTATCAAATTATTTAATTGTTTCGCAATAAATGATTAAAATTAAAGTTCCCAGAACTTACGCAGTAGAACGAGATTACATTCTCTCAGTCATGTTCCGGGAGTTTTTGGGATTAGACATCCAAGTTCAGTTATCAGATTCTCAAGACACGCGAATTTACATGGATGATGACGATCGCGAACTTGTGGTATCAGATGGACTCTTCGCTACGCCACTTTACCAATGGTTGCAACCTGGTTCCCTACCCAAACAACCCTTACCAGTTTGGAATATCGCCAACACACGACTATCAGCGACAACTGTTAGTCCAGAAATTCCTGTCATCTATGGGGATGAACCCAATCATTCAGACTTTTTTCAATTACAAGAAAATAAAATTTACTTAGGAGTGGACATTTTTGGTTCTGCTTTCTTCATGCTGACTCGGTATGAAGAAGTAATCAAACCAGAACGAGACAAGCACGATCGATTTCCTGCTAACGCATCCTTAGCTTATCAAGAAAGTTTTCTAGACCGTCCGATTATCAATGAGTATCTAGAAATTCTATGGGCTTGTCTGACAAAGCTATGGCCCAGGTTACAACGCAAAATCCATCAATCAAAGACTTTAGTAAGCTGTGATGTTGATAATCCTTATAGTTTTTACGTCAAAAGTTGGCTTGCTACAGCTAGAAAAACTATTGGTGACGTAGTTAAGCGCAAAAGCTTCTATGAGGCATTAAAAACAATTCATAATACTTACTCAACCCAATTCGGAAACTTTAGTTACGATCCACTCAACACCTTTGATTGGATTATGAATGTTAATGAAAAAGCAGGTAACAGAGTTGCCTTTTATTTTTTAGTTGATAAAACTGTGCCATCAATGGATGGACACTATGACATCAACGAACCTAGAATCCGTGCTTTAATCAGACATATTTACCGGCGAGGACACGAAATAGGGCTTCATGGCAGCTATGGCACTTATAAAAATCATACCCAGTTAATAAAGGAAGCCAATATCCTGCGCCACATATTAGCTGAAGAAAAAATTGAACAAAATGAATTGGGCTGTCGTCAGCATTATTTAAGATGGTCTTCACCTGAAACAGCAAGATATCTCAATTTTGCAGGATTCGATTATGACACAACATTAGGATATGCTGACCATGCTGGATTTCGATGTGGAACTAGCTATGAATATTCACTATTTGATTTAGTGGAACAAAAACAACTCCGAATTCGAGAAAGACCCTTGATTGTAATGGAGTGTTCCGTGATAGATGAAGGATATATGGGTCAGGGCATCAGTGCAACAGCGTTACATACCATGACTAGCTTACGTGATGCCAGTTATAGGTTTGGTGGTAACTTTTCTCTGCTTTGGCATAACAGCTATTTTCAACAAGCTGACTCTACAACACTATATTTACAAATTATGACATGATCAAATTTTTTCATGTATTAGCTGCATGGCTAGGACTTTTATCCACAATCATGTTTTTGTTTGCTAACATCAAAGATATTACAGAAGGTGTGGGTTATATTTACTTAGCTTTTTTGATATTCTGTGGTGCCTTTATTCTAGTCGTTAGAGTCAATCATAAAACCAGTTTATCTATAAGAAAATCTTCTACCCTTTGGTTGTTAACATTTTTAACTTATTTTGTAACCAAAGCAGTATTAGATTTTAATGATTTTAATAGAGTGAAAGCAATTACAGCAGGTACTTCTGGTGGATTGATTTTTGCTCTGGGATTTGGCGTTGCTATTTCCATTTTTTTTCAATCTTTAGCAAAAGCAAAGCAATCTATTTTGTTTGACCCATTCCTAGCCTTATTTTTCTACTTAATTTGTATTTTTCTTAGCTTAGCTGCTTTTAGAGAACACGTTACCTTTATGCGTTCTGATATATTTTTAATTGATAACCCAGATGCAGTTGGAAAATACCAAAGAGCGGGAATATTTACTATCATGGTCTCTCTGGTAGCATCAGTTATGCTAATGGAGCTAACTGTAAATCAAAAAAAAACAAAGTATAAATTTATCAAAAAAATTTTCTATAAGCTGACTGTAGTTACCTATTTTATTTTAGTTATTTCTCTTTTACCGACTACCCAATTGATTGGTTCTAATACAGGGTTTGTTGTCATTCTTGGTTTAGGATTTTCCACAGCAATCTGGTTGCTTTTACAGAATTCAGAGCTTTTTCAAAAGAAAATTAAACAAAAAATAAAAAAGTTTAGTAGTATTTTTATTTTGAGAAAATCAGCTCCAGCAATTCTTATATACAGCTTTTGGGTATGCACAGCACTTATTATTATTGGTTTGCTGATTTTCAGCTATTTTAAATTAGAAGTAGCATATTTTAGAATTTTTGGATTTAGCGGAGAAAATTTAGGAGGAAATAGTTTAGAAGGCCGGATGAATATTTTGTTTAGCAATTTTATGATTCACTTTGAATATAGCCCTTTATTTGGACATTTAAGAGTTGATGAGCTAACAACTGGTTCAGGAACTTATGCTCATAGTCTAGTTTCTATGATTTCACATCTAGGGATAGTAGGAACCGTAATATTTTTAGGCTATCTAGTAAACCTTTATTATGATCTAAAGCATAATAATTTAGATATGGCAGAAGTAAAGTTATTTAAAATGTTATCCTTCTGTGTGATTTTAACCTTTTCATTGGTTGGTACTTTTTTTACCTGGATGCCATTATGGTTTGCGTTAGGTTTACTGTTCTCACCTTTGACTTTCCGCACAATTTACCGCTCATCCAAAAATTATAATTCAAGATTCGATTAATAAAATTTTTATAAAAACAAAAAAATAGAACATAAGTAAAGGTAAGGGTAACATTTCAACAAAAACTAATTTTTTTCATCAGCACATTGTGAGTTGAAAATCAGTGATTAACCTCCATATAGTACGAAACTCTGTTACTTACGATTCCAGAGTGTTAAAAGAAACAGAATCTCTTCAAAATGCCAACCTGTTTAAGCAGGTAGAAATTTGTGCATTTCAGGACAAGAACGATGATGCACAATATGATAATTTCCAGGGTCGAAAAATCTGGAGAGTTACCTTAAAGACAAAGGAACTGCCAAAAGACCTACTGAGTCAATTAGTTAAATACTGTGAATGGCATTGGCGCATAATCAAAACTTATGCCCATGAACCTATAGCAGTTATTCACTGCCATGACCTAGAGCCTTTGTCTATCGCCGTACACCTGAAACTATTAACAGGGGCAAGACTTATCTATGATGCTCACGAACTTGAAACGGAAAGGGCAGGGACTCACGGGATCCGGAAATGGATGGCAGAGGTAGTAGAAAGATTAATGATTCGATGGGTTGATGCAATGATTACAGTTAGCCCATCTATTCAACAGTGGTATCAGAACAAATATCCATTGCTTTCTTGTAGTTTGGTACGCAATATTCCGAAACGTATTACATCTCATGCTGAATCCAAAAATTTAAGGGATATACTGGGCATCAATGGCGAGGTGCTTCTGTTCATTTATCTTGGAGGCTTAAGCAAGGGACGCGGTATCGAGAAGATGCTTTCTGCTTTTAAAGACCCGCGAGTGTGTCATCACTTATTGATTATGGGTTCTGGCCCTCTTTATTCTGAAGTGCAATTAGCCGTGACTGCCTGTATTCGGATCCATTATTTGAATACTGTGCCACCATCTCAAGTTTTAGCATATACAATGGGTGCAAATATTGGTATTTCATTAGTTGAAGATATTGCACTTAGCTATCGCTATTGTCTTCCTAATAAGCTATTTGAGTACCTGATTTCAGGTTTGCCCGTCTTGGTTTCAGACTTAACCGATCAAAAAGCCTTAGTGGAGCAGTATCAAGCAGGATGGGTGACTGATACAAATCCACAATCAATTGTAGATGTCCTCTCTTGGATTTCTAGAGAAAAGTATGAGCAGCTAAAGTCTGGCTTGCATGAGCGAACCCAAAATCTTGATTGGGAATATGAGTCTGAACAATTATTAAAAATTTATAGGAATCAACTGGCTGATAATCAACAAAACCTTGTAAGTGAAATTGAAAAATAAACGAGTTGCTCATCTCACCTCTGTTCATTCCCGCTATGACACGCGAATCTTTCTCAAAGAATGTCGCTCCCTTGTTGATGCGGGATATGAAGTCTCCCTGATTGTTGCAGATAATAAGGGTGATGAGGTCAAAAATGGAGTTGCTGTTTTTGATGTTGGCTTATCTCAGGGACGGCTAAAGAGGATTACTCAAACAACAAAACTGGTGTTTGAGAAAGCAAAAATATTGAACGCTGATATTTATCATTTTCACGACCCCGAATTAATCCCTGTTGGACTGAAGCTCAAACGCCTGGGTAAAAAGGTGATATTTGATGCCCATGAAGATGTCCCAAAACAGCTATTAAGTAAACCATACCTAAATCCAGTTTTCAGCTATTCATTATCCCTAGCATTTTCAGTATATGAACGGTGGACTTGTGGTCAGTTTGATGCGATTGCAGCCGCCACACCCTTCATTCGTGATAAATATCTAACTATCAATCCAAATTCCATAGACATCAATAATTTTCCGATAAAAGAAGAGCTTGAATTTGGATGTGATTGGAGTGCCAAACAAAATATTGTTTGCTATGTTGGCGGTATTGCCGCAATTCGTGGTATTCGCGAGATGGTTCGGGCAATGGAAATCACTAACATAGATGTCCGTTTGCTATTAGGTGGCAGGTTTAGTGAGCCACAAGTAGAAACTGAAGTCAAGCAATACTCTGGTTGGCAATCTGTTAACGAACTTGGTTTTCTCGATCGGCAAGGGGTGCGTGCAGTTTTATCGAAATCAATGGCAGGGTTAGTCACACTTCATCCTACTCTCAACTATATTGAATCTCTCCCAGTAAAAATGTTTGAATACATGAGTGCTGGCATTCCAGTCATTGCATCAGATTTCCCTTTATGGAGAGAAATTATTAAACAAAATAATTGTGGGATTTGTGTCAATCCTCTAAATCCCCCAGAAATTGCTGAAGCAATTCAGTGGATTATAAAACATCGAAATCAAGCCGCAGAAATGGGCAAAAATGGGAGGAAAGCTGTAGAGGAAAAATATAACTGGGAGCCAGAGTCCAAAAAGCTGCTTAATATCTATGAAAAGTTATGTCAAGGTAAAAAACTGTTTTATTCCTATGATGTCTGATCCTATCTAAATTTTAGACTTTAGTAAATAAAAATATTATTAAATGAAAAAGATAAAAAAGTTAATTTTTAAATTTCAATATGGAATATATGCTGTGATTATAATTGTTGGTCTTTTTTGCACGATGCCCAGCTTAATGGCTCAACCAACTTTGTCAAAACCACAGTTATGGCAGAGATTTGAGCGGATGGAGAGCGATTTTAGGAGAGGAGATGGTTATAGTAAACTAACTAATGAAAATGGCTCTTTAGCTTGGGGTCAGAGCTATCTTTCTGAAGCCTATTTGGATATGTATGAAACCACAAAAAATCATAAATATCTGGAAAAATTTGTGATTCAGGCTGACCGAGTGATTGCCAATACCGATAAAAATAGAAATGTTGAAGATTACAAAGGTAGATTTGTTGTTGGGTGGGGAGCTACCAGATATAGTCCCAGTAATCTCAGAGTAATTTACCTGGTTCACACAGGAATGATTACTTACCCGATGGTACAGTTTGCACTGATGGTAAAAAATGATAGTAATTTAGATAAATTTCTAGATCAAGCTAATGCTTATGTTCAGTTTACCGAGGAAGCTCTATCGGTATTTGATGAAGATTGGATGTTTAATGAAAATACTGGAGTAGGTTATTACCAATTTCGGGTCAGAGAACAGCCTGTCGGGACTTTGTTTTCTGAAAAAGCTCAAGAAGTTTTAATGCCTCTTCCTTTTAATCAACAACTAGCAGCAGCTAGAGCCAGCCTTTACTTATGTCAAATACAAGGGAATGAGAGTAATTTTTGCACTAAAGCAACTGCGCTGGCTAAACATTTTAGAAATAGAGTTAGACAAGATAGCAATGGATTTTATGTATGGGATTACTGGTATGGAGAAGCATTAGATATATTTTCCACAACTAGAGAGGATGTTTCTCATGGTGGTATTGATATAGATTTTGCGATTTTAGCCTATAGAAATTCAACCGTTTTTGAAGAAACAGATGTAGAAAAATTTAAAAATACCTATTATCAAATATCAAAAAACGGTAAGTTTTCGCGTTTTGTTGATGGCACAGGGGAAGCTACTTCTCCAACATTTATATCTTTATGGATGGAACTCTCTCCATACGATTGTAAACCTTGGCGGGATTTTCAATCCTTGCTAGAACAAGATAAACTTCCTGAACAAGGAGCTACGATTATGTTAGGTATAGCTAAATTAGCAAAATATTATGATATCTGTATTAATGAATAATTATGAAATTATTAACTATAGTTGGTGCCAGACCACAGTTTATTAAAGCAGCATCTGTTTCGCGAGCGATTCAGCAATATAACCACAATAACTCTAATCCAATCCAAGAAATCATTCTCCATACAGGACAGCACTACGACAAAAATATGTCCGATGTGTTTTTTTCAGAAATGCAAATACCTCAGCCTAACTACCATCTTGGAATTGGTGGAAGTTCACATGGAGTGATGACTGGGCGAATGCTGGAAAAAATTGAAGAGGTGTTTTTCCAAGAAAAACCTGATGTTGTTCTAGTTTATGGAGATACTAACTCTACTTTGGCGGGGGCTTTAGCCGCAGTCAAGCTGCATATTCCTGTTGCTCATGTGGAAGCGGGGTTACGTTCCTTTAATATGAAGATGCCAGAAGAAGTCAATCGGGTGTTAACTGACCAGATTTCTAAGTGGTTATTTTGTCCTACTGAAACCGCAGTAAAAAATTTGCAAAACGAAGGGATAGCCGAAAGAACTCAAGCATTAATCTCTAATGTAGGGGATGTGATGTATGATGCAGTTTTGTTTTACCGCAAAATTGCCAAACCGACAGATAAGATATCTTCACTAATTGATAAACTGAGCGGCAACTTTTATTTAGCAACAGTGCATAGAGCAGAAAATACTGACGACCCAATTCGTTTTAGTAACATCATGGATGCTCTAAACAACATTTCCGAAACTACTCCTGTAGTTTTGCCATTACATCCTCGAACCCGTAAGCTACTGGGAAGTGATTATCGCTCTCAAGTTAGGCTAATAGAACCCGTGGGTTATTTTGACATGATTACCTTGCTCTCGCATTGCCAAGGTGTTTTTACAGATAGTGGGGGATTGCAGAAAGAAGCATTTTTCTTGAAAAAACCTTGTGTGACTTTGCGTGATGAGACTGAATGGGTGGAATTAGTAGCAGGTGGATTCAATTTTTTGGCAGGGGCAGAGCTAGATAGAATTATTAAAGCTGAAAATACTATTAGAAGCCAGGAATTATTTAAAAATAAAAATCCAGAAAATTTATACGGAAATGGAAATGCAGCACAAAATATTATTCACCAACTTTTGTTACAAAATTTATGAAAATTTGGATAATTAATCATTACGCAACTCCTCCTGATCGAAGTCCAAGCACTCGTCACTATGCTTTAGGTAAAGAGTTAAATAAATATGGACACGACGTGACAGTGATCGCTGCACGTACTCATCATTTTCTTAATCAAAACTATCAAACTTTATCTACCCGTTTGGAGGTTTGGAAAGATTCAAATATAAGATTTATTTTTTTACCAACTCCACGATATGATGACAATTCTATTGGTCGTTTGTGGAATATGCTTTATTTTGCTTGGCAAGTTTTACAATTGCCCAATAAAATTAATGCCGACAGACCCGATATAATTATTGGATCTTCCGTTCATCTTTTTGCAGTATGGTCTGCTCAACAAATAGCCAAACACTTCGAGGTTCCCTTTTGTTTTGAAGTTCGAGATTTATGGCCTCAAACTTTAATAGACATGAAGTTAATTAACCAGTTCCACCCTATTGCTATTATATTTGCCTGCTTAGAACGTTTTTTGTATTTAAAGGCAGATCGAATAATCACACTAATCCCTTATGCTTATGAATACATCTGCAAATTAGGCATAGATCAACATAAAATTACCTATCTACCTAATGGAGTTGAATTAGATAGCTTTAAGCTAGAAAGCTTTAACTTTAAATTACCAGTTGAATCCGATCAAAAAATCAAAGTAATGTATGTAGGCGCTCATGGACAGGCTAATGGCTTGAGTACCTTAATTGAAGCAGCATCAGAATTAGAAAAAAACTCTGGTAGCAATCAAATTCAGTGGTACTTTGTTGGAGAAGGACCTGATAAAAAACACCTTAAAATAAAAGCTGAAAGTTTAGCGCTAAAATCTGTAACTTTTGAAGAAAGAATTCCAAAAAATCAAGTTCCTCAGAAGCTTTCTGAAGCAGATATTTTGGTATTTCATTTATTAGAACTGAATGTTTTTAAATATGGTATAAGCCCAAATAAGCTATTTGATTATTTAGCTGCTGGAAAGCCTATCGTTTTTGCATCTGCATCCCGCAATAACCCAGTAGCAGAGGCACAGGCGGGTATTACTGTTCCTCCGCAAAATCCACAAGCAATGGCAGAAGCTGTTCTTACACTAGCTAATTTATCAGGAGAAGAACGTCTAGAAATGGGGAAAAAAGGTCGTGCTTATGTTGAAAAAAATCATAGTTATAGCTTGCTGGGAAGTCATCTTAATAATTTGCTCCAAGAGCTTGTTTTTCAGGAGTAATTTAAAATGCTACAGCTAGAAGAAAAATGCTTAGAGAAGATGATCAAATGGTTACTAGATAGGCTGGTATCAGCGATAGCTATATTACTCCTTTTTCCTTTATTACTTTTCGTTACTCTACTGATTTACCTACAAATGGGATATCCTGTTTTATTTACTCAACCTCGTCCTGGGAGAAATGGTCATATTTTCAGCTTTTACAAATTTCGGACAATGACGGACCAGTGTGATGCTGAAGGCAATCTTCTGCCCGATGAGCAACGACTAACGTCTCTAGGTAAATTTCTCCGCCAACTAAGTTTAGATGAACTCCCCCAGCTTTGGAATGTTTTAAAAGGAGACATGAGCTTTGTTGGCCCACGTCCCCTACTGGTAGCTTACTTAAATCGCTACAACAGCGAACAAGCCCGCCGCCATGAAGTAAAACCAGGCATTACTGGCTGGGCACAAGTTAATGGCAGGAATGCGATTAGCTGGGAGGAAAAATTTCAACTGGATATTTGGTATATTGATAACTGGAGCTTATGGCTTGACTTCAGGATTTTAGTGTTGACTGTAATTAAAGTATTTCAACGAGAGGGAATATCTCATCCAAATCACGCAACTATGATGGAGTTTCAAGGAACAGATTCAAAAACTCAATAGTTTATTGTAAGTAATTTTTTCAAATGGAAACTTCTGTGTTTTCCGCATCTATAGTTATTTGACTGAATTTTGAAATCAATTTCATGGATAAACAAAAATACTTAGAAACCCTTTCCGCCTGCCCTTTATGCGGATTTACTCAAAACCACCCCTTGTTTTTTGAAAAAATTAAGTTAGAACATGAAAATCATCAATTAGGGATTAATCAATGTAAATCTTGTCGTCTTTGCTACGTTTCCCCACGTTTAAATCGCCACGGACTTACATTACTTTACAATCAAGGATATAGCCAAGATACTGTATCAGGAAAGTATAATGTAGAAGCTGATGTTTCTGAATTAGAATACGCTCAATTTGTTGAATATTTAAAACAAGAACTGCCCAAAGGCGGTAAGGTATTGGATGTCGGCTGTGGAGTTGGCTTAATGTTAGATTCCTTAGCCAAAAATATTCCATCACTTGCCTCTGAAGGAGTTGAATTTTCGAGTTTCGCAGCAAGTAAAGCTATAGAAAAAGGTCATAAAATTTATGTTGGAGATATTACTGAAATAGAAGAGTTGCAGCCAGAAACCTTTGATGCAATAATTATACTTTATGTTCTTGAGCATGTACCCGATCCGATTGCCGTACTCAAAAAATGTCACACTTTATTGAAAAAAAACGGTAAAATTTTTGTAGCCGTTCCTAATTATAGATATTTACAGGTAACTCACACAGGCATTCTCTCGCGTTTAATCTATGGTAAAGATACTTACATTCATGCTGAAGAACATTTATTTAACTATACTCCAGTTACCTTAAGCAAAATTTTGGATTATTCTGGCTTTATGGTAAATTATTATGGTCAAGCCCAACCTCTAAGAATTGGTTCTCCAGTTCAAAGATTAATTAAATTTATTTTTTCAATGGTTTTTGACTTTCTGTTTTTGATTGGTTATCAAATGGGTGGTATTCATGTTATTTGTACAAAAAAATAGGAAATAAAATTTAAATCAACTTATATTCAGATTCTATTCAGATTAATTTAGAGTTCAATACAAATTGATTTTATTTAGGTGTAATTGAAAAAGTACATTATCAATATTGGGAATCTTTAAATATAATTAAATCAATATGCAAATTTTATTTTATTGACAAGTGTAGGGAGAAGAGTTGCTCTAATTCGAGAGGTTAAAAATACTCTTAAACACTTAAATATTCCATATCAAGTAGTAACGACAGATTACAAGAAAAATGCTCCGGCTAGTTTTATAGCTGACTATCAAGAGAAAGTTCGATGTAAAATATCCGAATTACATCACCGTTTTGAAGAAAATATGTGAAAATTATAAAATTAGACTTTTGCTGCCAGTTCTTGATACATAAATTCATCTCCTGTCTCTTCATATAAAATATTTTCAGGAGATGGGGATCACTGTCTTAGTCTGTTAAACTGAAATCAGTAATATTTGTGAAAACAAAAAGAACAGTTACCATTTTTATTATTATAGGTGGAACCTCCAGAAATTTTTGATGATTACGAAATTATTAATAATAGCCAAATACAATATACATTATAGCTTGTTCAACAGTAACTCAGTAGAGCCTGGTCTCTCCCCCTCACCCTAAATCCCTCTCCCAGACCGGCAGAGGTACTTTAAAGATGTCCCACATTTTTTTTATTTTTAGAAAAAGCTGTATTGCTAAAAAATAACTACATACAATGGTTAGAAACAACGTATTAATCCTCTCCGCTGGTCGTCGTGTTGAGTTGGTCAAATGCTTTTTAGCTGAGTTAAAGAAAGTTTTTCCTGATGCCCTTGTGTTGACCACTGATATGAATTTATCTCTATCTGCTGCTTGCCAGATAGCTGATAAAGGAATCAAAGTTCCCAGCATACAAGCTGACAATTATATTGATACGATTTTTTATATTTGTATCAAAGAGAATGTAGGGCTGGTCATTCCCACTATTGATACGGAGCTATTACTGCTGTCTAAAAGTAGAACAAAATTCTCCCAAGCTGGAATTAAACTAATTATATCCGATGAGTTTTTGGTTAGTTTATGCAGGGATAAAAGAGAAACTGCAAAGATTTTTGATAACCTTGGTATTCCTACCCCGATAATATATCCAAAAACCTCAATTCAATTTCCCTGTTTTATCAAACCATACGATGGTAGCTCAAGTGTGGGCGCAATGGTTGTAGAGGATTGGCCTAGCCTGCCTAAAACAAGCTGGCAAAATGAAAAAATGATATTTATGCAACTGATTGATAGTTCCCATGATGAGTATACCGTTGATGCTTACTACGACAGGCAAGGAGACTTAAAGTGCTTAGTACCCAGACAACGAATTCAAGTTCGGGGTGGTGAGATCAGCAAAGGTGTCACTCGCCGTCACCAAATTTATGAATACCTTCTACCAAGATTAAAACAGTTGCAAGGAGCAAGGGGTTGTATAACCCTACAACTATTTGCCAATCTTGAGGTAATGAGCTTTTTTGGCATTGAAGTCAACCCTCGGTTTGGCGGAGGTTATCCTCTCTCCTATAGTGCTGGAGCTAATTATCCAGCGTGGTTAATCGCTGAGTATTTACAAGATCAACCCATTCCTTTCTTTGATCAGTGGGAAACTAATTTACTGATGCTACGGTATGACGCGCAGGTCTTACGCCATGACTACCAGTAAACTATCTCAACTGGTCTTAGCCTTTGATCTAGATGACACTATTTATCAAGAGTTTGATTATCAAACCTCTGGCATAGCATTTGTGAGCCAGCAGTTGCAGACCCTTTATGGCGTTGATATCAAAGATAGACTCCTAGAATGGCGTGCCAAAGGCTGTAATGACTTGTGGCAAAAGAGTGCTAAGTTGCTTAATCTGCCAGAATCCGTCGCAGAACAAATGCTATGGATGTATCGCCTGCATATACCCGACATTCACCTTTCTATCGAGGTTTCTGATCTACTGAGTATCCTTAAACCCTTAGTCAAAAAAGTAGTAATTTTAACAGACGGTCGTTCAATTTCCCAAAGACAGAAATTATCAGCATTAGGCTTGCAAGATATACCTGTTTATATTTCAGAAGAATATCAGTCGCAAAAACCATCGCTGAATCGCTTTTTAGCCATCATGGATGATTACAAAGCAGATACCTATGTTTATATCGGCGATAATCCTAAAAAAGATTTTTTAGCACCTAACCAACTGGGATGGAAGAGTATTGGTCTTGTTAATAGCTCCGCCATTCATGCTCAACATTATGATCATCTTTCAATTGTTTACCATCCAAGTATTTGGATAAAATATTGGCATGAATTGTTACCAATAATAGAATCAATTTAAGTTATTGCATAAAATTAAATTTTTACGTGCATTAGTCTTGCCGATACAGAAGGCTCTAGATATAGATATTACAATCAAGCATCATTATACTGGCGATCCCTTTACACTTAAATCCTTACCTTCCCATTGTTTAGCTTACGGCTGCCCAGCTAAAATTATTCAGAACAACTACTCACAGTAAGGGCAGATGCCTAAACCAATCTTACTCTCAACCCCACATATGGGCGATTCCGAACTCGAATTTGTCAAAGAAGCCTTTGACACCAACTGGATCGCCCCAGTCGGTCCCCATGTAGATGCCTTCGAGCAAGAATTCTGCAAACTTGTCGGCATCTCCCATGCTGCTGCCGTCAGTTCTGGTACAGCGGCCCTCCATCTTGCCCTTCGACTGATTGGCATTCAACCTGGGGATGAAATCTTTTGCTCTACCCTCACCTTCATTGCGTCGGTCAGTCCCATTACCTACCTAAGCGCAAAACCTGTTTTTATTGACAGCGATCGCACCTCCTGGAATATGAATCCAGAGTTACTGCGAGACGCCTTAGACCAACGGGCTAAAATCGGCAAACTCCCCAAAGCAGTGGTACTCGTCCATCTTTATGGCCAAAGTGCCGACATTGACCCCATTCTCGAAGCCTGCGATCGCTACAACATCCCGCTCATTGAAGACGCCGCAGAAGCCCTGGGCGCAACTTATAAAGGACGCTCCCCCGGAACCTTTGGCAAAATTGGCATCTATTCCTTCAACGGCAACAAAATTATCACCACCTCTGGCGGCGGAATGTTCGTTTCCGATAACCCCGACCTCGTTGCTAAAGCCCGCTTCCTGGCAACTCAAGCCCGCGACCCTGCCCCCCATTACCAACATTCAGAAATCGGCTATAACTATCGCCTCAGCAATGTTCTCGCTGGAATTGGTCGGGGTCAGTTGCAAGTTTTGAAAGACCGCGTAGAAGCCAGACGCCATAACTTTGAAGTCTATCAACAGGCTTTAGGCGACTTACCTGGAATCGAATTCATGCCAGAAGCCACTTTTGGCAGAGCAACTCGCTGGCTAACTTGCCTGACTATAGACCCAACAGCATTTGGGTGCCATCGCGAACAAGTCCGCCTAGCCCTCGCGGAACAGCAAATCGAAGCCCGTCCCGTATGGAAACCCTTGCACCTGCAACCTGTATTTGCTGGATGTGAATGTATTGGCGGCAAAGTTGCAGAGTCATTATTTGAAACAGGACTATGTTTGCCCTCTGGGTCTAATTTAACCCTAGAAGACCTAGAGCGAGTGATTTCGGTAATTAAAGGCTTGCGGAACTGAGAGAGATGAGCGATCGCTCCCCCTGAACAGCCCCACCATCGATCGCCTCCTGGGTTCCCTTGTCGTCGATAGCAGCAAAATCCGCAATACCCTAAACTGGCAACCACCATTTACCATAGATGAGGGGCTTCAGAAAACCCTGCGTCCATGATGCAACTCCTGATTCTATCAGTTGCCACCTACCCCCTCAGCCTCCTGACCGCAAGCTGGGTCAAACGTCAGCAGCGATCGCACAGCCAACTAAAACATAACTAAATCAACATGAAAGCAATTACCAGCAACCAAGCCAAGCAAGAATTAGATGAAATCATCGAGCGAGTTATCCTTGATGTCGAACCAACCATTTTATGTAGCGATCGAGGTCAACAAGCTGTTTTAATGTCCTTAGATGAATTTAACTCTTGGCAAGAAACCATCTATTTATTATCAAATCCAGCCAATGCAGAACATCTATTAGAATCAATCAAACAGGCCAAATCCGGTCAAAAATCTGTTAGAGAATTGCTTGACGAATGAAAATTAGTTTTACGGAAGCCTCTTGGTCAGACTATCTCTGGCTACAAGCAAACGAGCAAAAACTCTTAAAAAGGGTGAATTTACTAATTAAAGATATAATTAGAACTCCATTTGAAGGGATTGGCAAGCCAGAACCTCTCAAGGGTAATTTATCAGGATATTGGTCAAGGCGGATTAATACTGAACATCGTTTAGTCTATGGCATTTCTGAGGAAGAAATAACCATTATTTCTTGTAGATTTCACTATGAGAAATAGGCGACAAAAATTTTCGCTACTAGCCAACAACCTGTTACGCGAATGCTTCGCCCCAGCACTTGCGGGTCAGAAAGGCTTTGTAACAAGTAAGCAACCTGTTAGGCTCAAAGTAAAAATAAGCATCACTATTCACTATTCACTATTCACTATTCACTATTCACTCTCTTAGTGAATGTTAACCCGCCTCTGGCTAATTTTAAACTGGGGCGAATTTAAAACTGGTCGTATTGTACCACTCGTTAACCAATAAATTCAGTTATTAACAATGATTAAAGATTTTAAAAATAAAAGATTAGCCGCATTTTTTAGGGAGGGTAATAACAAAGGAATACCCAAAGAACTTGAGAAAAGAATTAGAGTTAGACTAGAAGCGATCGACTCCGCCTCAGTCATAGATGACTTGAAAATTCCTGGATACAATCTACATGAACTCAAAGGGGACAGACAAGGAACTTGGTCTATTGCTTTATCGGGAAATTGGCGCATCACTTTTAAATTTGAACAGGGCAACGCTTATGATGTTGAATTTGAAGATTATCATTGAAACCAGGTGACAACCAACAATTACTTGCAACAAATAACCAAGAACAAATAACCCAGGACAAATATATCATGCAAAAACTAGAAAACATCATCAATAATAGACTAACAAGACCCGCTCATCCAGGGGAAGTTTTAGCAGACATTTTGGATGATTTACAAATAACTGAAGCTGAATTTGCCAAGGCTTTAAATGTATCGACAGAAACAGTTAATGAAATAATAGAGGGCAAGAAAGCCATTACCATAGACCTAGCAATTCGGCTGGGTAAAGCCTTGGGTAATGGCCCGCAGCTTTGGTTAAATCTTCAGCAAAAAATTGATATTTGGGATGCCATGACCGTCAATAAAGAACAATATGAAAAAGTTCATGCAATTGTGTAGTGCAGGCCATCAGTAAATGTAGGTACTCTATTAAGAGTATAGGCAAAGGGCGCGATCTTGACCGGATATAGGTTATGGTTTCCAGGCATAAATCTACTGCGGTCATGAGATCGCCCCTACAGGGGGGCAGGGGAAGCAGGGGGGTAGGGGCGATCGCGCCAAACTCCCCACTGTTC
>JACCEE012780362.1_pt1 | contig 28091 bp, 44 predicted proteins | sample 7449931 | NCBI WGS metagenome assembly JACCEE01 (sample SAMN15323457, study PRJNA562643) | freshwater metagenome | isolation source: river surface water | place: USA:Blue River Watershed | collected 2017-08-19 | reverse complement strand
TGCTTCGTTAGCTCAGTTGGTCAGAGCGCCGGCCTGTCACGTCGGAGGCCAGGGGTTCAAGTCCCCTACGAGGCGCCAAGATAAGTAAGTAAGTATATGCCCTGGTGGTGAAATTGGTAGACACGCTGGTCTTAGAAGCCAGTGCGCGAGCGTGACGGTTCGAGTCCGTCCTGGGGCACCAAACAATGCGGGAATAGCTCAGTTGGTAGAGCACTACCTTGCCAAGGTAGATGTCGCGAGTTCGAGCCTCGTTTCCCGCTCCATTTAATCGGAGTGTAGCGCAGTCTGGTAGCGCATCTGGTTTGGGACCAGAGGGTCCAAGGTTCGAATCCTTGTACTCCGACCAATTAAGGAGAGTTATGTTATTAGCCGCAGGTGATAGTATTATATTTGGATCTGAGTTAGATGACGAATATGGTAACTACAGTCATAAGACATTTCCTGCATTATTGGCTAAAGACTTAAACCTCGACTATGCTTGTGTAGCAACGCCAGGCATTAGTAATAGCGGTATTGCAAGATCCGTTATTTCTTACGTAGAAAAAAATAAAGTAGACATTGTTATAGTATGTTGGACCTTTGCTAACAGACAAGAGTTTTACATCAACAATAAGTTTGAAACTTTAAATGGATGGGTACATAATCCAGACAATAAGTTTGATAAAAGTGTTGAGCAGTTTTCAAAAGATTATTTTAAAATTGCAAGTTCAGATTTTTATGAAACTTATTCAAGTTTAAAAGAAGTGTTATTGTTACAAAATTATCTAAAGGTTAGAAACCAAAGATACATTTTTACTGCAAACACAAGATTCCATCTACAGCAACATGAATTGTTGGAAACATATAATTCTGCTATAGATTGGACACAATGGGCATGGTTCGAAGGCGATGGATTTTATGACTGGGCAAAACGTAAAAAGTTTCCTACTGGTCCAGAGGGTCATCCTTTAGAACAAGCACATGAAGAAGGTTTTAATTTAATTGCCTGGATAGCTCAGGGGTAGAGCGTCTCCTTTACACGGAGAGGGTCCGCGGTTCGAAACCGTGTCCAGGTACCATATTATTCCCTAGTAGCTCAGAGGTAGAAGCACCTGACTGTTAATCAGGGTGTCCGTGGTTCGATCCCACGCTGGGGAGCCAAACTCGCCCTTACACATGGCGTACAATAGGATAAGTAGTGTGTAACAAATTTCGGGGGTGTAGCTCAGTTGGGAGAGCGCCTGTTTTGCAAGCAGGAGGCCATCGGTTCGATCCCGTTCACCTCCACCAGAAATGCTCGGTTCGTCTATCGGTCTAGGACACCGCCCTTTCACGGCGGGAAGAGGGGTTCGATTCCCCTACCGAGTACCACAATAATGCGGGTGTAGCTCAGTTGGTAGAGCACTTGCCTTCCAAGCAAGATGTCGCGAGTTCGAACCTCGTCGCCCGCTCCAACTTATCAAAGTAGTTGACTTAACTACAAAAGACTGTATAATTAACACATTAAAGGACATAACAAATGAACATTTCTCTCCGCAAGGCAAACGCATTACAAAACAGCATCAACGAAACAATCAAAGGTCTTGACTTTGATGTGTTGGTTAAGATTAACGAGTTTCAGGATCCTGAATCTGAAATCAACAAAGCGGCATCAGCCGTTAAAACTAACATTGCTCGTAGAGCAGATTTAGTTAACGCTCTTTACGAGATTCGTAAGAGTGTAAGTGGTGCTAACACACAAGTTGGCATTGATAATAGATTGGCAGATGTTGCCCATCTAGAAAAACAAATCCAATTCTACAATGGATTGGCTGGCAACAAAGCTCGTGAAAGCGAGGCAGTGGTTGCAGGTCGTTTGGAAAAGCTCAAAAACGACAAAGGTGAAAGCCGTCGTAGCATTTACGGCTACAACGACACAGTAGACACCAGTGTGTTTACTAAGGAAGACTTGGATGGTTTCCGTAGAGAAGTAGCAAAGGCTAAAAAGTCTAAGCAAAAACTTCAGGACGAAATCCTGGAGTTGAATGTCCAAACTCAAATTACTTTGAGTGCTACAGCAGAGAAAACTCTGCAAGCAGAAGGCATTCTGTAATACACCCGGGTCTAATCAACCGTTATTGATTAGGGTGGAGGACATCACCATAGAAACGTCTAGGTACATAAGGACTTGACCTACCAGCCCTGTTCGGGGATATGGAAACAACCTTAGGTGAGGAACGCTAACCTCTCCCATAAGAAAAAAATACGTGGACAGAGTAACAGCTCGGTCTAGGGCGCATGTGGTGTGTGTGGCTAGACACTTTATAAATGCTTTCTGAATGGCTACACTGGAGTACATCGAGTAACCCTGAAGTCGACTATACAGGTAAAAGTTGCCAGGAAGAGTAGGGCCATCGCGGATTCAAGCGCCACAGAGAGCACCTATAAAGTTTATCGCGGTGTATGGAAGTGGTCATCCGTTCGGTCTCATAAGCCGAGAATCGCAGGTTCGAATCCTGCCACCGCAACCAGTTTTGGCAACGGCGCAAGCCTGAGCCTGGAGTAGAGAAGGAGATGAGGATAGACGCACTAAGGCTACATGCCTTAGTATTTGATCTCTTATAAAGATCAAATGACTAATACTGTCAAACATGGCTTGAAACCGTGTTCGTGCTTGTGTGAGCCAGTCTAACTGTAATCGACTTTGTGAATTTGATAACTGGAAATATTGCAAGCCCCTGTGACTTGATCCTTGTGGTTTGTTTAGAGGTCTTGAAAACCTCGTTTTGCACGTTGTCCAGTCTATTACTTGCCTTTCTCTCTCCACCCGTTTTATTAGTAAGTAGTCAAGGTTCTATAAACATCCGTAAGGTGCAAGCAAATCTCGGAAGGATTTGCAAGTAGAAGTTATAAACTTTAGTGTTTTAAGCCAATATGGATCCAGCGCCGGTACACGGTGAGCAGATTGAGGCTTTAAGAACTCCATGTTGGGCTGGACTACAGAAGCAGTGAACGTACCACTGGGCGGCCCCGAGCATCGTCTCAAACCAAAACTTCAGACGTAGTACTTACTAATAATCCCATTAACTTAGCACTAAATGATAAATAATTATATGCTAACATTTATCCAAGACCTTTCTAACCCATTACTTGAGTTTGTCAAGGATGACCCTGTGCGTCCGGAATTGCCAAAAGAATTCCGTGTTAGCAACAACCGTTTTGTTAGTGCTTTGGTAGAAGAAAAACCACGTGCTATGGTTTGCGTAAGTCTACATGATTTTGTTCCAACAAAAGTAGACGATTTGAATTTGGCACCAACAGAACCCACAACAGCGATTTTTTACACCATTTGGAGTTATGCTCCAGGTGCGGCAGGCGAACTACTTTTTGCCACAGTAAAACAAATCCAAGAAATGTTCCCTACAGTTACTCGTTTTGTAACACTTAGTCCAAAAACTGAAATGGCATACAAGTTCCATATCAGGAATGGTGCATTTGTGTTGCAAGAAAACGACACCACTGTGAACTACGAATACCCCATAAACCGTTGACTTTAGTAAGGAAAGGTTATATACTTAGTATGTGACCGTGAGCAAATAGGCAGAGCTCTCACCCTTACGGGTCGAGGAAGGGACTAGGCCATAGTGCCGTCTTTGGGGGTTCGATTCCCTCCGGTCACACCAATTCTCGCTGTAGTTCAATGGATAGAACGATTCTCTCCTAAAGAATAAATCCAGGTTCGATTCCTGGTGGCGGGACCAAATTAAAAAGGAGTTTATGTATAAAGTAATATGGAAAGATGAAAGCGGTAGCGATTACGAAAGAGAATTTGATAACTTAGGTCCAGCAATGGATTGGGCAAAGACTCTAGCAGTATTTGTAACCATAAAGAGCAACCAATACGAAATCGTAGGTAAGTTTGGCGCAGATAGTATCAAGGACGGAAAGTGTCCAGATGGCGTCGACTATACTTGGATGAAAAGGAGAAGTCAATGAAACGTACGATTGAAATTAGAGCCGCAGAAGGCGGTGAGGATAGCAAGTTATTTGTAAAAGATATGGCGCAAGCCTATATCAAGTTTGCACAAAGCAAGGGTTGAACTACCCGCCTGATAAATGAGTATCTTGGCGAAGTTCATATCTTTGTCGAGGGTACTGATTTATCCGGCTTAGAAAACGAGTGCGGAGGACATAGAATCCAGCGTGTCCCTCCAACTGAAAAACGTGGTCGTGTTCATACTAGCACCGTTACTGTCGCCGTTATAGACCGCGATTCAGAAATCGGATCTGTATCTATACCAAACAATGATTTAAAAATTGAATGGTACAGCGGTACAGGTGCTGGCGGACAACATAGGAATAAACACCAAAATTCTTGTCGGATAACCCACATACCTACGGGCATAATTGTTACTGCCCAAACACGAAGTCGTCAAAATAGCCTAAATGCGGCTATGCAGGATATACAATTCCGTCTTGACAACGAAACCAAAAGGCAGTATAATAGCAGTATAGCAAGTGATAGAAAACAACAAGTCGGATCAGGTATGCGTGGAGATAAAATCCGCACTTACAGATTCCAAGACGATGTTGTTAAGGATCACTTAACAAATAAAACATCTAGCGTGAAACGAGTTCTCGCTGGTAATTTCGATTTATTGTGGAGATAATCATGCCGTGGATTCAAAATGTGGCACTAGCGGACATTCCAAAAAAGCACCACGTTGCTGTGGGCGAGAATTCCATGCTGATTCAGATTGTGGATCCTGCTATGGAGTTTCCTACTCCTGCACACAGGTTCAAGGAAGTTCATCAGTTTGAATTTCTTGACCTCGAGCGTGGCGATCCTTGGGGTGAAGAATTTAAGATTACTGATGCACAAGCCGCAGAACTTGTAGGCTTGCTACAACATGCTCTAGACAATCGCATGGACGTTATTGTTCATTGTGTTGCCGGTGTGTGTCGTAGTGGTGCAGTATGCGAAGTTGGTGTTATGATGGGCTTTCAGGATACCGAAGCATTTCGTAGCCCTAACTTAATGGTCAAGCACAAGATGATGAAAGTCTTGGGTTGGACTTACGATGAACAAGAACCGCACACTATCAACGGTGTGCCGTTCGAATATGATGAACTAGGCAACAAGAAGATTATTCTTCCGCCGCAACGTGAGGAGGATTGGGAATGAGTTTATATAACATGCTTTTTGGTACAAACCCAGATGCCGATAAACTTTTATCGCTTTTGGATGCTACACGTGAAGACTTCGGACGTTTCCGTAATGTTTACATGAGTGACGGTTACATCGTTGTTCATACTCGTTGTGGTGGCGGTAACCGCGAAGACTACTTCCCAGAATGGGTTGAAGACCATCCGTGGTATTCGCACGACGAGGATGACTCGTTTGACTGTACTTATGCAGACATCTACTTTAAGGTTCCTGAGAACCACAAGGACTTTCTTGCTATCATGAATCTTAACGAAGGTTCTAAGCCAAACGAACAATGGGCAGAACTTCTTGGAATGATGGAAGCAATGAAAAAGTAATACTAAAGTTAATACTTTAGCACAGGAACCCTGCAACCTTTTTGGTTGACAGGGTTTCGTTTTGAGTGTATAATACTAATATAAAGAGTTAAGGAAGAGCGAAAAATGAAAACATGGATTACAAGCGATTTGCACTTTGGGCACAAGAACATTATGAAGTTCTGCCCAGTGACAAGAGCAAGATTTAATGACGATGTTGCGTACATGAATAACGCAATGTGTGATGAATGGAACCACAAAGTTCGACCCGAAGACACAGTTTATATCTTAGGTGACGTGGCATTTATGTCTGGTAGCGATGCTGGACGTATGATGAACCGTTTGAACGGCGTAAAGATTTTGATTGAAGGCAACCACGATAGAAAGACATTACAAGATGTAACTTTCCGTACAGCATTTAAGGAAGTTCACAAGTATTTGGATATTACATATGACGGTCACAAGATTGCTATGTTTCACTATCCAATTGCCGAGTGGGATCAAATGCACCGCGGAGCATTACACTTTCACGGACACTTGCACGGCGGTGTAAGTGGGTTGGAAAAGTACCGTGCGTTAGACGTAGGTATGGACTCAACTGGTGAGATTGTTGTGTCAATGGAATATGCTATTGGTCGAATCAAGAACAACGAGATTAAAGGACATCATGTATGAGTTATTATGACAGATATTGTAATGTTAATGTTCTAAAAGGAAAGGTTTTAGAAAGCATTAACGAAAGCGGCGACGAGATTGTTTTTAAGACTATCGATGGGGAAACTTATCGTATGTACCATGAACAAGACTGTTGCGAAAGCGTAAGCATTGAAAGCATTGTAGGAGACCTAGAAGACCTAGTAGGGTCTGAGATTTTAATGGCCGAAGAAGTTGACGGTGAAAGCCCAGCAGACTTCGAAGCATACGAGTCTTATACTTGGACATTCTACAAGTTTGCAACTCGCAAGGGTTATGTGGACATTAGATGGTTAGGTCAGTCTAACGGCTACTATTCAGAAAGTGTTAGTTTTGTAAAAGAGTAAGGAGTTTGATATGGACGTTGTAGAAAGAGCTAGAGTTTTTGCCACCGCGGCACATGCGGCTGTGGCTCAACTTCGTAAGTACACGGGTGAACCCTACATCGTCCATCCTGCCGAAGTTGTTAGCATTGTTAAGAGTGTTCCGCACACTGAAGCGATGTTAGCGGCGGCCTGGTTACATGACGTTGTAGAGGACACAGGTGTTACTTTAGAAACTGTTCGTGCCGAATTCGGTGACGAAGTTGCTACATTAGTCGGATGGTTAACTGACGTTAGCCGTCCGGACCACGGCAACAGAGCCGCTCGTAAGGCAGTTGACAGAGCACACTCTGCTATGGCTCCAGCAGAAGCACAAACAGTTAAGTTGGCTGACTTGATCTCTAACACTCGTAGCATCATGGCACACGATGAAAAGTTTGCCAAGACTTACTTAGAGGAAAAGAGATTATTGTTAGAAGTTATGACCAAGGGCGATGCTACATTAATGGCTATCGCTAGAAAGAATGTTGGTGAGTAAAATGTTTAAGGACAAGTTAAAGGATTACGTTGCTACATCCGGACTGATTAACATGAAGGAATGTGGCAACGATATCTTTGTATTAAAGTACAAGAAGAAAGTGTTCTACGATAACTTGTGGAACGAGTACATCGCCGAATGTCGCGGTACTATTGTGGACAAGGATTTTAACCTAGTTACATATCCATTCACAAAGATCTATAACTATGGTATCGAAAAGGAAGCACCTGTGCTTGCCGACGACACTAAGGTTACTGCCTTCCGTAAGGTTAACGGCTTTATGGTTGCTATGACTGTACGCAATGGCGAACTGTTAGTTTCGACTACTGGTTCCACAGCCAACGACTATGTAGATTACGCAAAGGAAATGATGGCAACACATGCGCCATTAGAGGACTGGCTAATGATACTAGGTACAGCGGACAATGTAGGAATGACTTTTATGTTTGAATGTGTGCATCCAAGTGATCCACATATTATTCCAGAAAAGGCTGGTATGTACTTGCTGGGCTATCGTGAAAACGAATGGGGTAGTACGGTTGGGCATGACCCACACGTATTGATTGATTTGGCTCGTATGCTTAACTGCTATCACGCCGAATCTGTTACTACTAACATGGCACGTCTAAAGCAACTGACTAAGGAATGTAAGCACGAAGGTTATGTATTCTACACAGACGATGGTGCGAGTGCTAAGATCAAGTCACCATACTACTTAACTTCAAAGTGGGTTGCTCGCAATCCACGTACAGACAAGTTAGTAGACTTGAACAAGGACATCAAGCACAATCTAGACGAAGAGTATTATCCACTCGTGGACGCTATTCGTGCTAACATTGTTGAATACACAGCAATGGACGAGCAAGCTCGGTTAGCGTGGGTTCGTAACTATATGGAGACTGTATAATGAAAATGTATATTTGTTTAAAAGATGACTTGCCAGTAGGTATGGCTATGAACTCTGCGGCACATGCTGGACTTATGTGTCATATTAGTTTTGGACATACGGACAACTATAAGACATGGTTAAACAAGAGCTTTAAGAAAGTTACCTGTGCTGTTACACCAGCAGAGTTTGCTATGCTTAAAGAACTTCCAGATACTCAACTTGTAACTGAAAGTCGTATGAATGGGCAAGAAGTGGGCATTGTATTGTGCCCACGTCCTGATACAGAATGGCCAGAGTTTGTTAACCTACTAAAATTGTGGAAATAAAATGCGACTATTCTTAGATACAGAGTTTAACGGTTTTGGTGGCAAGTTAATTTCATTGGCTTTAGTTCCGGAAGATCCTAATACTCGAGAGTTTTATAAAGAACTGGAGATGAAGGATCAACTGCACCCATGGGTTAAAGAAAACGTTGCTCCGCATCTAATGCTAGTTCCGTGTTCTTACTATCAGTTTCAGCAAGAGTTAGCCGAGTACCTATGGGAAATTGGAGATTGTACAATCATTGCAGATTGGCCCGACGATATTCGATACTTTTGCGAAGCATTGATTGTTGGTCCTGGAAATATGATTAACTTAATGCACAGTATGAAATTTGAATTGGATCTAGGCATTAACTACGACTCAAAAGTTCCTCACAATGCGTTGCACGATGCAAGAGCCATTAAAGAGTTTTACCTTAACAGGCCTTGACTTTTGAATAATTTGGTGTTATAATATATTATGAAATGTGAAAAGTGTTTAAGTCCAACTGAGTGTAACGGAACAGAATGTTTAGACAACATTCGTCCTGTTATAGATCAGCCTTTAATTTTTCGTTTACGAAAGCGAGCAGAAATTCGTAGACAGATTCCCGGAAGATTGGCTGTTACAGAAGGTAAGCCTGATAAGATTGCAGACTTGTTAGAAGAAGCGGCTAACGAAATTGAAAGTTTAAGAACAACTGTAGCGTCGTTTGTCGCTAAAAGATTGGAGCAGTAAATGCCAAAGTGTTATCAATTAATTGGAGTGCCAGGTGCTGGCAAGTCTACTTGGATTAAGAACCAAGATTGGGCTAAGGATATTCCTGTTGTAAGTACAGATAACTTTGTTGAAGCCTATGCTAAAGAACAAGGTAAGACTTATAACGAAGTATTTGACGAATATATGCCTATTGCTGTTAAGTTGATGGCTAACCAAGCAAAGATTTGCGAAGCAAACGGCTTGGATGTTATCTGGGATCAAACTAGCACAACTCGTATCAGCCGTACACGTAAGTTCAACACCCTGCCAGGTTACGAGCATATTGCTGTTGTGTTTCCAACACCAGACAAGGATGAATTGGCTCGACGATTAAATAGTCGTCCTGGGAAAAATATTCCTAAGAAGGTAATGGATAGTATGATTGCTAATTTTGAAATGCCAACTGAAGAAGAAGGCTTTAAGGAAATCTGGAGGACATAATGGTAGCAAGAAATGATATTACAGGTGACTCTATTCAAACTAAAGAAGTCACAGATGCATATCGCGATAACTACGATAAAATTTTTGGTAAGAAGAAAAAGACTGATGCGGAGAAGTTTGACGAAGCCGTAATGAAGGACGAGTATTACGATTTGGACGATGAAGGTAGTAATCAGGATTGACAGTTTTAACTGTTGAGCTTATAATACACTTATGGACTATATACTTCTTACCTTATTGCTGTTGGCGCTTTTACAAATCAAACATTGGTTAGTTGACTTTGTTAACCAAACTGACGAAGAAGTAAAACACAAAGGAATATACTTAGATTGGAGAGGTGTTAAACACAGCCTAAAGCACGGTTTAGCAACCTTTCTAATTGTATGTTTATTTGCACCACACGAAGTTGCATTGGCTATGGGCGCATTAGACTTCTTAATGCACTATCATATCGACTGGCTAAAGATGAATTATGGTAATAGAGATATTACAACAAAGGCATTTTGGAATCACTTAGGCTTAGATCAAATGGCTCATCAACTAGGCTATCTTTTAATCGTTTTTATATTGGTATAATATGGCACAACACTTAATGGTCGACTTAGAAACTCTTGACACAAAAACTTCAGCAACAATTCTTACTCTAGGTGCAGTCAGGTTTGATCCTTACACTAATGCACCCATGAAAGAATTGTACCTAAGAGTCTGCATCGATAGTCAGGATAAGTTAGGTTGTACTGTTAGTGACGACACTCTTAAATGGTGGAACCAGCAAGACACTAACATCATGGAAGAAGCGTTTGATCCACGTGACCGCATTCCAATTCACGAAGTTATTAATCAGTTTCATGCACTAGCCTGGGGTTGTAGTCATTTTTGGAGTCACGGTGCTACATTTGACTTGATGATTTTGCAAAACATTTATGACAAATTGGGTCGTGCTTATCCGTGGAACTTCTGGGAAATGCGAGATACACGAACATTGTTCGATTTAGCAGATCCTGATATGCCCACTGATTCAAAACACAATGCGTTAGAAGATGCAAAACGCCAAGCCATTGGAGTAAGAAATGTCTTTAGAAAATTGGGTTACCAAGGACGGCGTTAAAGTAAGCCGTAGCCCTGAAAGAAATACTTTTCAAAAAGATTCGTACTTAGAAAGATGTAAGGAAACAGGTAAACGCCCTAGCCATGCATACTTAGAAATGTACGACAAAGAACAGGAGTATGATAAGGAATGGGCGATGTCCGATAATCATAAAAACGACTTGGAATGGGACCTAAGAACCAATCAATGGATATTAGATAAGGTTCGCAATAGCGATTCCTATGCACAGAACTTGTATGCGGCAATGTGTAATATGCGCTTTGTACGCAAAGAACTGTTTCCGTACCTGCGACAAGATCCTGATAAAGACTTGTGGAGTGCAAGTTGGAGAAGTGCCGGGGGAATTATTGCTGATATGCGGCAACGAGGCGATTACATTGACTGGTACTGTTCAGGCATGGGCGGCCTTAATCAAGAATACGACAGTAAAGAAACTAATGAGCAATGGCAAAAGCGTACAGGATACGTTCCTGAAGGTGTTGTTACAGAAGAAATTGAAAGAGATTTACTTGAATTAGGCTGGATTCCTGTGCCGTGGCCAGAAGATTAAACACACACTTTACCCGCTACGGCGGGTATTTTTTTGACTGTACTATCTATAGCCAAAACTCGCTAAATATAGGATAAGCGAGGATTTCCCATGGCATATACACCATTAAATTTAGGCGACGGTATTAGTAGAGAACCGTTAGGATCAGCCTTAAAGAAAATAGATACAATGATTAGCGAATTGTACACCACAATTCCAGAAGGTGACTTTTCAGCAGTTTCGCAAAACATTGTACCAGACGGCGACTTAGCCTATAACTTAGGTAGTCCAACAAATCGTTGGCATAGTTTGTATGTAGGTTCTGGATCTGTTTATGTTGGCGATGCTGTTATATCTGCTACAACTAACGGCCAGATTATTTTGCCAGGCGTATATGATCCCACATTGCATCAAGCAGTGGAAGTATATCCAGAAAGCGGTGTTGGTCAAGAAAGAACATGGGGAAGTCCAGAAAGCGCATTTTTAATTGACAACTTTACCTTTCAAGCATTAAGCGGAGGAAGTCCTGCGCCTATAGATTGGGTAAGAGCAGAATATCTTGCAACCTTAAACGAAGACGGCTACATCAGCGGAGCAACAGTTGTAACAGGCGGTAACGAATATTCTAGCATTGACATTAACGGCATAGCAGATGTAGCCGCAATATGTACAGATTTTATGTATGTATATACACCGCAGAATACAGGACAGTTAGATCCATTAGATCCATTTGTACAAGAAGACTGGACACTAATACCATTTGCAGTTCGTTGCCAAGCAACTGGAGTTAATCTAAGTACAACAATTGGTCAGAACGTCAGTTATAACGACTTATTAGATTTACCTGATCAAAATTTAAACACAACAGACAGTGTAGAATTTGCAGGCGTTACAACCCCTTCAATTACTAATAGTTCTAACACTTGGTCATTTGGTACAGACGGTGCGTTAGATTTTCCTACTAATTTAAAAATTGCTCCGTTAAGTTCTTATGGTCCTATCGACGGAACAATGATGATTCAAGATGCTAATGAATCAATACATATTCTAACTCCTGGCGATACTGCTCATCTATTGTTAGGATGGACGTCTACTAATGGCCTTAAAATAGCAACCATTGGATTTAATGCCGACAGTGATTCTCTTGAAGGTGCAAAGATTACTGCTGGTAACTACGGTGGAGCCGTTCATGGGTGGATATTTGGTGCCGATGCAACATTAACTCTACCAGCAGGTGGAACTATTGAATTCGATAATGGTTCCTTTGCTGTCGATGGTTACACTAGAAACACTAACGACCCATTCGCTATTAATGTAGCAGACACAGCCGGTGAACTTACACTTAACTGGGGTATTAACCATTCTTCGTACAGTAATAAAATTAAACTAAATCAAAATGGTGTAACTCTTACAACTAATACAACTAAAAATTTTACATTTGGTACAGACGGATCTGTATCATTGCCAACAAATAGTTACTTAAAATCTATCAAAACAGACTTGTCTGAAGGTAGAGTTGGGTGGCACGAGTTTTTAGCAGGTCCAACTATTGGTTGGGGTCTATATGCTCAACACGATGTTTACATACAAGCAGACAATACAAGCACAAAACCAACTTGGATATTTAAAAAGAACGGTACACTACAAACTCCGTACTTTACATTCCCTGCCGCAGACGGAACTAACGGGCAAGTACTAGCAACTAACGGTTCAGGTACATTAACTTGGACAACAATTTCTGGAGGTGGCGGTGGAACAGATATTTCGACTGCAAGCATTAATGACTTAGCAGACGTAACTGTGTCTAGCCCAACAGTAGGACAAGTATTAAAGTGGAACGGCAGTGCATGGATTAACGACACAGATGCTAACAGTGGCGGCGGTGGTGGCGGAACACTAAGCACAAGAACAACTCGTTCTGCGACTACATCATCTATCGCAAATGGAGCAAGTGCTAATATAACTATCACAGGCTTTAGTGCTTATGCTTTAATGAGTATTCAGACTAGTGCCGCAGCCTGGGTAACAATCTACTCATCTAGTGCGGCACGTACAGCAGATGCTAGTCGTGTAATTACAGACGACCCAACACCAGGAAGTGGTGTATTAGCAGAAGTTATTACTACTAGCGCACAAACACAAGTGTTTAGTCCTGGTGTATTTGGCTATAATGACGAAGTTTCTCCTACTACGGATGTTTATGTTAAGGTAGTAAACAGAAGCGGTTCGAGTGCGGCGATTACTGTAACATTGAAACTATTACAATTGGAAGCATAATATGACAACACCTATTCCTCATTTAGGGAATCCAGAAGATCAAAGTCTAAAAGAATATATTGTGACACTTCACAATATGGAAGACTCTGACAAATTCTACGAGGATATGGAAACGCCTGGTGGTAGTTTGTATATTCCTGATAGAGTAGTTAAATGTTCTAAGAGAAGACCTATTAGTAGAAATACACACTACATGCTTACCTATGATGAAGCCGCACAACTTAAAAACGACCCCCGTGTGCTAACTGTAGAACTAAATCCTGCAGACTTAGGCATGACAATTGGAACCTACGGCTTCACTCAAACTAGTAGTAACTTTGATAAGCGTGTGGCCAGCGATGCTACAGATATCAACTGGGGTATTTTACGTCTTAATAGAAAAACAGACATTTCAAATTGGGGGATAGATGGAACTGTAAACCAGACCGCAACTGTAATTATGGATGGTAGCGGCAAGAACGTTGACGTAGTAGTAATGGATGACGGATGCCCGTACCCAACAGTTTACGAATACGCACAAAACTCCGACGGAACTGGTTATAGTCGTATGGTCGAATATAATTGGCTACAGCACGAGTTCGCTGTATCTGGCAATCCCAACGGCGATTACGACTATCCAACTAACAGATTACAAGAACACGGCGGACATACCACCGGAAACTGTGCAGGAAATACACAAGGCTTTGCTAGAGATGCTAATATCTACAACTTAGTCTATTACGATAGCATCGACTATGTAAGAGAATTTCATAAAAACAAACCAGTCAATCCATTAACAGGTGTAAAAAATCCAACAGTAATGAATAATAGTTGGGGGTATCGTCTTAGTGGATGGGCTGAATCTGGAATTAGTAGCATATACTATAGAGGTGTAACTTATACTAGACCGTCGACTGGTTGGACTACAGCAGATTTTAACACTTTTAGAATTAGGTCAGGTGCGGCTATGCCTACACAAAATGCCTCTATTGATGTAGATATGATAGAAGCAATGGCCGAAGGTGTTATTATTGTTGCTAGTGCTGGTAATAGTTATTGGTATCAAGACAAAATTGGTGGGCCAGACTATGACAATTACCTAGTGTACAATGGTGTTTCTTATTATTACCACAGAGGAAGTAGTCCGGGTGGAGCAGATGGCGGTACCGAAGGAACAAAGATTATTTGTTCTGGCGCAATTGGTCAACATAATGACTCAACTGGTAACGTTTACGCATCCACTGGTATCGAAGTAGGAGATTACAAAGCAGAATTTAGCAACTACGGTCCACGTGTTGATGTTTATGCTCCTGGATCAGGTGTACAAAGTGTATGGAATAGCGGAGCAACTCTATACGATGGAACTGCTGCCGCTGATCCTCGTGTAGCGGCATTAGGCGGATCTGATACAGTTAATAACAATTACAAAAAGTGTCCTGGTACTAGTATGAGTTGTCCTAATACTGTAGGAGTTATTGCTTGTTATGCTGAAAAATATCCTCGCATGACGCAAGCAGATGCTCGAGCATTGATTGCCGCAGTATCAACTGACACAGTACTAAGCACTAGCGGTGGAACATTTGACACTAAAGATGCAGGTTTTACATATAACGCAGATAGTTGTCGTAAGATGTTGTTCTTCCAAGGCAACAGACATCCTGGTCAGGAGACAGGAGGATACTATGCTACCCCATTTCCAACAGTTAATAACTGGTACAGACCTACTAGCGGACAAACTTACCCTAGAAAGAAACTATTAAACAGTAGAAACAGTCAAGCAACATTTGCGTTAACAGTAAATGACAACACCGTAACTAATGGACAAACATCAACAGTTACATTGACTACTACAAACGTTGCAAATGGTACACAAGTACCTTACATCATAACAGCCAAACCAAATTCAAGTGGCGCTGTTTTGTCTACTACAGCATTTGACGGTGTATATACTGCCGATGCTATTGTAACTGGTGTTACTTTAGATACAAGACCTAACACAGGAAATAGATTTACAACTGCTGGATTGCCTAACGGTACTAGCTCAACCATTACAAATAGTTTATTAGGCGCCGCGTCATTATCTAGTTCAACACCGACTGCGCCAGGCGCACTTACATTTGTTGGTGGAGCAGACGATGGCTACTGGACTGTTCCATTACCTTTTAACGTAACATTCTGCGGAACAACATATAATACAATTTATGTTGGCACTAATACATATATTACGTTTGGTGCAGGCTCTACTAATTACAGTCAGTTAAACGGTTCTAATCCTCCTTATCCAAAAATTATGATAAGTTGTGCCGATAATAGTTGTCAAAGAATCTATTACGGAGCAGAAGGTGTTGCACCTAATAGAACATTCAGAGTTAGATGGGAAGGCACCGCATCTACATCAGGAACACTTGGCTCTCCGAATATGGTTTATGAAGCAGTATTCTACGAAGCAACTAACAATCAAGTTGATATACATACAGGTGTAAATGCTAGATGGAGTCTTGCTAGTGCAGGAACTTATAATTTTTCTTACAGCGACATTAGTGTTCCACTAACAGGCGTAATGACTGTAAACAGTAACTCTGCAACATTACCAATCACAATAACTACAACCGAATCGTACACAATGAATGTTAGATTGGGCATTTATCCTGCACCAAATGTCAACATATCGGTTAACTAATATTTGACTTTTATTTTTAGACAGTATATTATAATTACATGAATGAATCAAAAACTTACAAGTCGGGAGAAATATTTAAACCAATTCCCGACGATCCTGAAAATGTTATGATGCAAATTCCTCCCGAAATTTGTGAAAAAATGGGCTGGAAGGAAGGCACTAAACTTAACATCCGCGTCGAAGACGGTAAAATGATTATCACCGAAGTATGAGCAAAAGTGATTTGATCGAAATGGAAGGCGCCATTTCAGAGGTGCTACCTAGCAATATGTTCCGTGTTACTTTGGAAAATGGACATATTCTTACTTGTTATACCAACGGCAGGCTTCGCCAAAATAAGATTAAAATTATTTTGGGCGACAAAGTTCGTGTAGAAATGAGCCCATACGATTTGAGTAAGGGCAGAATTACCTACAGACTTTGATTGACAATTAATGCATCTGGTGCTATAATATTACTATATTAACTAGCACACAGAGGCTTTAAATTGGCAAAGATTTCTAAAACCAAACAAAAAGAGCAACGCATTAAGAATTTTTTGGACAAGTTCCAAACTAAATTCGATATGGAAGATGCGGCCATTGACTTGCGTACAATGGCACAGAACTACCCAAATGGTATTATTCCTAGTAAGGATATTACTGAAGCGGTCGAGGCTGTTCTAGGCTCTGCGCCATTGCCTCGTGGTAGTGTTGATCCTCGTAAACTAAACATTCCGCAATTCACATGGGCACCAATTGACGACGTTGGTATAGACCCTCGCTTTCAACGGGACATCGCTCCTAATCACGTTGCTAAGATTGAAGCAGACTTTCAAAGCGATATGATTATTGTTCCTTGTGCTGTTAAAGATCCTGTTAGTGGCAAGTTTTTGCTGTGGGATGGTAATCATACACGACAAACTTGCGAACGCATGGGCTGGAGTCATGTGCCTGTATGGTTTACTGAAGCACAAATTGATGACGAACATAGCCTCGAAGAAGCAACTAAGATTCTTGTTCTTCACGCAGGCCGTTCATTCTTAACTATCAACAAAAAGAACAAGCGTCCGGTTAGTCGCTATGACGAACACATGGTGTCTGTCGAGTGTGGCGAACCAGAAAGCATCGTTGTACAGAATATTTGCGATGCTAACGATGTTCATATCCGTCGCGGCAGTTCTAAGGCAGGTGACATTAGTCACATCGAACACTTGTACGGTGCATATAACCTAACTAGTCCTATGGGCGTTAAAGGCATCTATCTTGCTCGTGCGCTCAAGTTCCATCGTGCTACTTGGCCTAAAGAAGAAGTACGTGCGATTGTTATGCTAGGCATGGCTCGACTGTATCAACAAACCGAAATCCAAACAGGTGTGTTGTTGCCGCAGGCATTTGACGACGAGTTTGGTGCAATCCTAAAGAAGAAGTACGGACCTGCCGAAGCAGTACACGATGAAACAACTGGCTTCAAGGCACAGTACATCAAACACTTTGGTTCGCTTGCAGGACACCCTGAAGTAGTTACTAGCGGGCTTGTGCTAACTTATAATAAGCACGGCAAAGGCGGCTTTAAACTAGCACAGCCAGAATCTACATATCCTGTAAAATGATTAAGGACTACGTTCTATACTTCAAAACTTGCCCTGGAGTACAAACTCCTCGGCATTTTAAAGTAGGCATTGCTGGCTTACTTAATACACGAACACGACTAGGCACTTATCAAAATGCTGTCGGTCCAGTGTGGGAAGAAAAGTTTATTCGTGTATGGGTCGGCGATGAGAATCAAATTAGGCTTGCTGAAAAGAAATTTAAGCAAGTCTTTAAGGATAAGATTTCAAGTGCAGAAGCAGGACTTAGCGAATGGATTTGCGAAATCTCGTTAGACGAGCTGTTAGCATTTATTGAAGAACTTAGAAACGATTACTTTTTAAAGTTCTACGATGCGCCTGCTAACTTGTTGCCATTAACTATGCCCTTGTGCGAAGACTTAGTAGAGTGGTACGAAACTTTTAAGGAGAACAATGATGGAAGTAGTTAACATCAAAGACCGTAGCAAGAAAAAACAAAAGGCAGGACTATTAGAAGTCCTTGATGACCTTCGTTCTCGCATCGAAGAAGGAGAGCTTGAAGAATTTGTTGTTGCTAGTATGGACAGCGAAGGGCAAGTCGAGATCCATGTCTGTGTTAAAGACCTTGTTGGCGGTGTAGGACTCTACGAAATTGGTAAAAATATTTTAATTCAACAGCAAAGCATTCCTGATTATGAGTGATACTGTATCAGTAAACGATATGAAGTGGCCGGCTGAGCAAGTGCTGACCATGGCTTGTGCCATTTATCGTACAAAAGGCTTTACTAGCACCAGTACATACGTTAGTTCCGATCCAGAAAACGAACTTCGATGGACTAGTAAGGAACATCTTTGCTATCAACTTGTTCCAACTATTGCTAGTAAGGAATACAAACTGCTGATTAATATCACTAAGGCAGATGTAGCAATGGCTGAAGATATTATCAAGTACTATCGTCGATTGAGCTTTGGTGTTATTGCTGATAGCATTTCCGATTATATGCAACGAGTGTTTGCTACTACGCAAACTACAGAGGTTTCTTTTAAAGACTTAGGTGTTATTGCAAGTATTCCTTCTGTCTTTGAAAAGGAAATGGTTAAGAAAAGAATCACCGACGAAGCAAAGAACTCCGTACAAGAACATATTGGTGTTATTGGTAATTGGATCGAACTTAATATTCGTTATATCAATTCAAGATATATCCAAAAACTAGACTGCTATGGACACGAAGCAATTACCGACACAAACCATTTGGTTAACTTTTTGAGCAAAACGGAACTAGGCAAAACAGGCCAAACTCAAAAGATAAGAGCCAAAGTAAAAGAACACGGTGTAAACTATACAACCAAAACTGTTGAAACAAAACTTAATTATGTCAAGCCACTTGACATAGAGCTCGTTTGGCAGTAAAATAATACTATTAAACAATTAGGAGCACAAATGACAGATCCTTGCCAGTATGTTATTACTTCATTAGAAGATCATTCCAGCCGTTTGAACAAAGAACAAATTATTCTTGAACAAGCGAGAGAAGGAAATAGTGAATTTTTTGAAGGTTGTAGACTAGCTCTGGACTCTATGATTACATTTGGGCTCAAACAAATACCGGAGAAAAAAGATGAAGACGGCCCTGGTTTATCTTGGGATAGTTTTACTCTCGCTATTACTGGCTTCGTCAATCGCGATGTCACCGGTAATACCGCAAGGGATATGGTTGCATCCATGATGCAAAGTGCTACTAAGGCACAATGGAATAATTGGTATCGTCGTATCCTTATTAAAGATTTACGTTGCGGTGTCAGTGAAAAAACAATTAACAAAGTTGTAGAAAAAGAATGGCCCGAATATGCAGTACCTGTTTTTAGTTGTCAACTTGCTCACGATAGTGCTAATCATGAGGGAAAGGTCAAGGGTAAGAAATATATTGAAGTCAAACTCGATGGCGTTCGCGTTCTTACTATTGTTCGCACAGATGGTCGCGTTGAGCAGTTTAGTCGTAATGGTAAAGAGCTGGTAAACTTCGAACACATCACTAAACAAATTAGTGCTGTTGTAAAGAAAGATCCTCCTAAATATGACCTTGTACTAGACGGCGAAGTTATGTCTAGTAGTTTTCAAGATTTAATGAAGCAAGTACATCGTAAGAGCGATGTAGAAGCCAACGATGCTGTTCTTCATTTGTTCGATATGTGCCCGTTGGATAAGTTCCAAGAAGGCCGTTGGGACAAAGACCAAGAGACTCGTAGCCTGTATGTTTACGAATGGCACAAGAAACACAAGGCAGATTTGCCTAACGTCCGTGTTGTTGGACATGAACTAGTTGACTTAGATACGTCAGAAGGTAGCAAACGATTTAAAGAAATTAACCAGATTGCTATCGACGGTGGCTACGAAGGTATTATGATTAAGGATCCTAAGGCTCCTTATGAATGTAAGCGTACACACAGTTGGCTTAAACTCAAGCCGTTTATCGAAGTAAGTCTTAATGTTGTTGCTGTAGAAGAAGGCACAGGCAAGAACGTTGGTAAGTTGGGTGCCTTAGTTTGTGAGGGTGTAGATGATAATAGATCCATTCGAGTCAACTGCGGGTCTGGGTTTACTGATTCCGATCGTGATACTTTTTGGAATGATCGTGCGGCCCTTATTGGCCAAGTTGTGGAAGTTCGTGCGGACGCTATCACACAAAACCAGGATGGAAGTTACTCTTTACGCTTTCCGCGCTTCTTACATTTTAGAGGGTTTGACCGTGGCGAGAAAATTTGATATACGCCGATCCATGCATAAAGACATGTTGTATGGATCATTACTTGAACTTAGCCAAAATGCTCGTGTTTGGCACGAAAGCTCTGTAAGTCCAGAGTACAGTCACTTGACAGAAGACGGTAAAGCCGCTATTATTCATGTAGTCGAAGAATTGTTTCGTGGCTTACAAACAATTCATAAGCAAGAAGTTAAAGAGGAAGCCAAACGTCAAACAATGGAAGGGTTAAAAGGATGACTTTTGTTGTTACAAAACGTGCCAAGGATGTTAGGCCTATCCGTCAAGGAGATCCTAAGTTTATGATCGACGACGGTATGGTAAGTTATCCGCGAGCCATGTTACATATAACTCCTAACTGCCCTGTACAGATTCGTAATCAAATTAATTGGGCTATGGCGGAAGGTTATCTCAAGTGTGTTGCACATGTTTACGGTAAAGAGCTGACATTGGACGAATTGAGATGAGTGAAGAAGATAAGAAGTACCTAGCGTATTCCAAAATGATGGAAGAAAAATATCCAGAAATGTTTGGAGGGAAATACGGTGGCTTTGCAATCGGTGAAGGTTGGTGGGACATTGTCGAAAAATTATGTGATAGAATTCAATCTCATATTAAATGGAATAATCAAAATAGAGAACGGTTTCTAAAAGATAATCCACACGACCATCCTATTCCGGAATTTATTCCTCCTGTAGAAGTACAGCAGATTAAAGAAAAATTTGGCGGATTAAGATTCTATTACGAAGGCGGCGACGAGTATGTTCGTGGCTTAGTAAGCATGGCAGAGGCCTGGGCAGATGCAAGTTGTGAAGTTTGCGGTGCACCGGGAACTAGACGACATGGCGGATGGGTTAGAACACTATGCGACACTCACGAACGAGAACGTCAACAACGCATAGAAGAACAAGCACGTAAAGACGGTTTAGAACTTTAAGGAGAAAAACTATGGCATGGCCAAACGGACCCGATGAAATTACACCTGTAAGCAATCTTGTTGAAAAGAAACTTACCTCATGGAAGGTATCAACATATTACAAGAAATCGTGTGAAGAACACGAACACTATGTCAAAGACGGAATGACTATTATCCGTAAGACAGGTTGGCGATGGGCTAGTTTTTACGTAGAAACTAACGACGGCAATCCTCCGGTATTTGATTTCGATTATGTTCCAGGCGGCGACGGCAAAAAAGATAGTGTCGACATGTATTGGTTGACTGGACCTAACATCGAAAGTTCAGAACTAGACGGCATGAGTGACGGCTGTTGGGAAGACTATGAATGGCCAGAAGACATGGACGAGGAAGAACAAGAACGTCTACAAGAGCTTATCGAAGAACATGGTTGCTACGAAGCACTTGAAGAAATGGAAGAATGGATGCTAGACGAAACTGAAGCATGGTGCTGGGGTCCTATTCTAATCGAAGATGAACAGGGTAACCAAGTTAAGATTGTTGTTGCCGACGAAGACGGAAACTGTGTAGACTACGAGGAAGAATAATGGCACACTATACCATTACTCCCCTTGAAAAGAAAAGCATTTCTATTACCTATGAAATGTATCGCAGAAATGCCGACGACAGTATCAGTTGGTTTAACATCGAAGACCATTATCGCTGGGGCAAAGGCTTTCTTGCTGAGGACATGGATTGTAACTTAGAGCACGATCAAACTCGTAGTCAGCATTGTAAAGCAGAAGACGGCGAGTACGATGGTTGTGACTTTGAAGATGGCGTTGCTTGCTGGTTTGAATTCAGTGAAGATATTACCGAAGAAGAACAAGAAGCAATTAAAGAAGCATACTACGAAGGTGGTGCCGGATGGTTATTTGAAGGCGAACACGATTGGTGCGAAGAAGACAGTTATGTAATTGTGTTACCCCCTTATAAGGTAGAATTCTGCGAAGAAGATGGCACACCAATTCGTGAAGTTAAAACCCGCTCACTACAAGAGTGCATTGACTTGCGAGAAAAACTTGGTGATGGTTGGGCAGTACCAACTGATGCCGCTATAGAACCTTATAAATGGCAATAACTAACAGAACACAGTGGCCTATGCAAATGCCTGCGCCAACAGATTATTCAAACGAGCCTAGCGGAACTTATAACCAAAAGTATCATAAACTAGGCGATAAGATTTACGAAATACACAATGTAATCGTACATCGATTCAAAGTAGGCGACGTCGAAGACCCAGACTTGTATGCCGCCGAACCATTAATAAATTGGCAAAAAAGTGAAATGGGAGAATGGGTAATGAGCCACGCACTCGAAGTTCCTGTTTGGCATAGGCTACAAACGCCTATGGATTACCATTTCACTTATGCTATAACAGCCAAACTAGCATCAAAAGATTTTACATACTGGACCCTTAAGTGGGGGAATGACATTGACAAAACAATCAAGTAGTAGTATAATCATTATATGAAAATTACTCTTGTTTCAGATCTACATTTAGAATTCTCCGATTGTTTTGATATCAAAAACGAAAACAATGCGGACGTTCTAATTTTGTCCGGCGACATTATGATTGCTGAGGATCTGCACGACCACCCCCATGTTCCTAGCATTTACGAATATGGATCGTTTGCTGAACTAGGTCGCAAGCAAAAACGTGTTCAGACGTTCCGTGACTTCCTGACTCGTATGAGTAACTTGTTTCCACATGTTATCTACATAGCAGGTAACCACGAATTTTATCACGGCAAGTTCCACAAAGGTATTCAATACTTGCGTGAACAATGCGCCCAGTACCCTAACGTTCACTTCTTAGAAAAAGACAAAGTCAAAATACAAGATGTTACATTCGTTGGCGGCACATTATGGACTGATATGAACAAAGGCGATCCGCTTACACTTCATTCTGTTCGCGATATGATGAACGACTTCCGTATTATCCGTAACGACGAGAAGGGATACACTCAACTCAAACCTATGGATGTTGCTATTCGTCACAAGGAAACTTTAAAATACATTAAAGATGTAATTGAAGAAAGTCCTGACGAAAAGTATGTCGTGGTTGGACATCATAGTCCTAGTCATTTAAGCATATCCGAAGGATATAAACACGAAACTATAATGAACGGTGCTTACCACAGTGACTTGAGTGAGTTTATTTTGGACCACCCACAGATAAAATTGTGGACACATGGGCACACTCATCATTGTTTTGATTACACGATTGGCGAGACTCGTATTGTCTGCAACCCACGTGGCTATCAAAACGACGGTTACAGCGAAGATACAGGTTGGAATCCTAACATTATTTTGGAAGTATAAAATGAAAATTGGTCTCAGTTACAGTAGATGCGTCCGCGACATTGTGGACGGTGTAGTAGACATCGAAGATGTGCTAGTGTTAATCACTCGCACAGACTTTGATCCCAACGTAGATGTCGAATGGCGAAGCATTTGGCAAGGCTACGGCGGTGGTACTAACAATATTTCTATGCGTGGTATATTCAGTAGCGGGTCTAACCCAGAGTGGGCCGGTTACGGAGACGAGATGGAATCGAAGTTCCGCGAAGTTAGCATCGAACTTTGGAATCAGGGTAAGTTCCACCAGCCACGCAAGTTTGGTGCCCACCCTAGACGACGTCCAGAAATTTGGTTAGAAACTGTATTACCTAGCAGTGAATTAGAACTTAATCCAGCGGCAAAGGCGGCTTGGGACAAGTTCCAAACTGTTGCAGGTTTGACCAATGTTGAGTTAGACAAGGATTATAGATGATCAAAGGAATAAATTCGTCTGGTAGATATATTACTGTATCAGGTGGGTCTAGTGCTACTCCATATATCAGCCCGGGTGCCGCCGGTGCTGGTATGGTTAGATTTAACCCAAACATGAATCAACTAGAAGTTAATGACGGAAATAGTTGGATTAGAATTGATACTAGTTATGCCACAGTAGAGCTTAATCAAGAAGCAGAGTCATTACTCGACTGGGCAAGACGAGAACGTAACAAACAACTAGAACGAGAAGCAAAGATTAAAGACAATCCTGCATTACAAAAAGCATATGAAGCGATTAAACGTGCAGAAGAAAACTTTGACTTGCTTGAAGCGATTGCAGGAAATTATAACTCAGACGACCAAACGGAGTCAGCATGACAGTAAAGATGCGTTACGATTCACATTGTGATGTAAAACAAGAATCGACAGGAAAAACTGTTAAAGCCGAAGTAATGGCATTTAACGAAGGACGAAATCTCACAGTAGTTCTTAACAAAAGTGTTAAACTTCTAATGAACTGGAATGGCAGAGTCTATGAAGGTCGTATGGCTGGTATGGACTTTATTAGTAACGGTCCAAAGGGACAAGCATATACGGAGGGCAGATGACTACATTAGTTAAAAAGACTCTTGACGAGCTAATGCAGGACTTTGATTTCAGGACTTATAGCGATAACAAAGAAAAGATCTGGGACGAAGATCCCCTGGTACTTGCCGTTTCTTTAAAAGACTTAGCAGACAAAACTTGTCAGTTCCAAAGTCTCAATAGTCATCAAGTCAAAGAGAATGTAACAGAAGAGCACAGGCAACAAGCAGAAGTCATTAGAAAATATTATGGTAAAAAGTTCTTTTGGACTAGTTTAACTAACAATAGATCTTTAAGCCCATTTAGAACTAGATTGTGTTATCTTTTAGAAAGCCGGACTCGCGTTACTCAAGACAAGGACGAAGGTATATATTACAAATTACCTTGGTTCTACGAAGAAGACATGGCCTACGAAGATTTTAAACTACAATACAAAACTACAGATTTACCAAAATTAGATTATAAAGTTCAGCCGGTAGCAAAGATGCTGTCGTTTATCAAAACAACAACAGGTTGGCAGGCTAAACGGAAAGTAGAATATTTTTGGTTTAAGGACAGTGAAGACTATTTGCATGGCATTGCCATTGATTGTAACAATCCGTTGTTAGAGTTATTCAAAGGAATCGTCACTGAAAATCCTAACTGTACTTTTATTACACGCATTACGGAAGATAGAATCGACCAGATGTACTATTACAAACTTCATCAATTTAAATTACTAAAGGAAAAACATGCCTAATTTGGTACCAATGGTTGTAGAATCAACTAACAAAGGTGAACGTGCCTATGACATTTATTCTCGCCTGTTAAAGGATCGTGTAATTATGTTGGACACAGATGTCAGCGAACATAGTGCCAGCGTCATTGTAGCACAGTTGTTATTCCTTGAAAGTGAAAACAGCGAAAAGGATATCAGCCTGTTTATTAACAGCCCTGGCGGTTTAGTCACAGCAGGCTTGGCTATCTACGATACTATGCAGTTTATTAAACCAGACGTTGCTACATACGTCATTGGACAAGCGGCAAGTATGGGTAGTTTCTTAGCACAAGCAGGTGCACCAGGTAAGCGTCATGTGTTGCCTGAAAGTCGCACAATGATTCATCGTGTAAGTTCTGGTACTCCAGGCACACGTGGTAGTGTACACGTTCAAGAACTACAGTTTGAAGATGCAAAACGCACTTATGAAGAAAGCCAGCGCATTAACAAACGTCTAACAGAATTGTATGTTCGACACAATACTAAAGGTAAGACATATGAAGAACTGTTCAGTGATATGAAGTTTGACACATTCTTATCAGCCGAACAAGCAGTTGAATATGGACTTGCAGATAAGGTAATTTCTAAGAGACCATGACATATATAGACCACAAAGGCGAGTTTGATAAGTTCGATTTTAGTTCTGTAATTACCGATGCGGATCAAACATCCGCAATTAATCAAGTTACTGACATTATCAATAGCGGACAGTACTTTAAAAACAGTCCTCGTTATCAAACTCAAGTGAACTTATTTGGGATTAGAGACCCATTATGGTTACGATTCCGCATGAGTTTTATTTTTAGTGTGTTTATGTATTTAGGTAAAGAAGTTCCTATTCATAACTTACAGTCTTGGGTGTTTATGACTAACAACGAAATACCTGAGGACAGAGATAAACTTTGGCACACGCACCATTACACTCCGGGCAAAACAACTATATCAGGCATTTGGTATTTAAAGATACCCACTGATGCAGACTATAAGTCATCTGGTACAGAATTTGCCCCTAATGGTGTAGAAGCGCCAGAGCGTTTTATTATAGAGCCAGTTCAAAAGCACTGGCTTGTTTACCCAGGCAGAATATATCATAGACCTATGCCTCCACAGAGCAAAGAATACAGATATGTTTTGGCCGCAGACTTGGAGTTTTAAATGACAGACGTAACAGATTTAGCAGAATTTCAAAGTGATTGGTACGCAACAGCCAACGACGAAGAACGAGCAACATTTAGAGATTGGCTACTTGGTGTTTTAAAAATGCACAATGTAGAAGTAACTTTCAAAAAAACAGACGGAACTATTAGAGAAATGTCTTGCACATTAAAAGAAGGCATTGTTCCAGTAGTTGCTAATCCCAAAACATCCGATACACTATGTACCGTTTGGGATTTAAAATTAAGTCAGTGGCGCAGTTTTAAATTCGAAAACATTACTAGAATTAACTTCACACTTGAATGACACCGCAGTTCCGTACAGACCAAAGAGACGGCTTTTGGACTGTAGATGTGTACTACATTAGTACTACAGAACAAGGATCTCTATTTTCAGATTGGGACGGCTGGGAAGAGCCGTTTAACGAGGAAACATACCAACAAATGGCTAAATGGTGCTATAGCACCTTTAAAACTTATATTTGGCCCCGTAGAGCCCGCAGAATGAGCTTTACCCAATTTTGGTTCCGTAATAAAAAGGATTTGGACTGGTTTGTACTGTATTGGAGTTCGGTTGACATATCAATGGATTGACTATATAATAACTATATTGAAACTTAAGGAGCAACCAAATGGCAAAAACTGCAACCAAAACCCGTATAACCAAAAAGCAAGTTATCGCACATCGCACTCGTGCTGTGAAAGATACTAGCCCGAATTGGGAAGGTTGCGAGTCTTGGGATGGTGACAAGTTCCATAAGCATTTTCGTAGTGCTATGGACTACTATCGCCTAGAGTCCGAAATCAAAACTTACAAGCCCATTGTTGTAAAATGGATGGAAGGTGCAGGCTATGCCAAAGCAGATGTTGCCTCCCTTAAGAAAGTCAAAGACAATCGTATTAGTACCACAATGGGTGCTATTGCCCATTGTCTGTTGCGCGGCATGACTCCACAACGTGCTGATTTTAATAACGGCAAGGACACTAACGAATGGTTGCGTAAGGCTATTGCTGACGTAATCACCGAAGGCAAAGACGACGTTGATCCAGAAGTTGCGGCCGCAGAGAAAGAAGCAGAAAAGGCCACAGTTTACATGCCTAGCATCCAAGAACGTGTTCGTGATGCGGCTTATGCTATGACTGAAGAATTGGAAGATGCTTATCACAGTTTCCAAACTGACCCAGAAAATTTTGATCCTAAAGCATTCAAGGTGTTGAGCTTGTTGCGTGGCAAGGGTGTTAAAGCCGCTCATGCTCGTATCATCCGCGACTTCTATGCTCGTGATTTGGCAGAGCTAAACGAGTTGGCTAGTGGCAAGGCCGACGAGCAGTTGCGTGAAGGTTACAGCCATCGTAGCAAGAAACAGATCCGTAACTTTATTGCGTTCCTGCAAGAAATTGAAGCGGCTTGTAAGATGCTTATGGAAGAAGCAAAGGTTAACCGTGCTCCACGTAAGACCAAAGCAGTAAGCAAAGACAAGGTTGTTTCTAAACTCAAGTACAAGAAGCAAGACGAAGCTCTTAAACTTGTTAGTGTCAACCCTGCTGATATTA
>JACCEE011187150.1_pt1 | contig 28093 bp, 21 predicted proteins | sample 7449931 | NCBI WGS metagenome assembly JACCEE01 (sample SAMN15323457, study PRJNA562643) | freshwater metagenome | isolation source: river surface water | place: USA:Blue River Watershed | collected 2017-08-19 | reverse complement strand
CTACGATTGCGCCATTCGCTATCGACGGTATAAGCCAAAGCAACCCGCTCTGGGTCTTGACTATTCCACGCATCTTCCGCCATTCGCACTTTTTGTGCCGCAGTTTCAATGGTAAAAGGCGGTAAAGGTGGACGATTTGCTTCAGTATTCATAATGATTCAATCTCCTGATTTAACACAATTATTTTTAAGCGGTTTGGCGATAATATTCTAAAGCCGCCGCGACTCCGCTGCCGGCTTGAATCTCAAAACCATTATCAAGCAACGCCATTTCAGTACCCGCAATCGCGCCTAACATCGAGACATCATTCATATCGCCCATATGTCCAATGCGAAATACTTTACCAGCAACTTCAGATAAGCCACTGCCTAAAGAAAGATTGTATTTTTGGAATGCGGTAGCAATAACGTGTCTAGCATCTTTATCCGCTGGAACTAAAATTGCACTAACGGTATTCGATTCAAATCCGGGTTGGGCGCACAACTTTAAACCCCAAGCGGCTATCGCTCTACGAGTCCCTTCGGCTAAACGATAATGTCGCGCATAAACATTTTCTAAACCTTCTGTTAATAATAAATCTAAGGCTTTGCGTAAACCGTATAGCATAGGAATAGATGGTGTATAAGGGGTGTAGCCATCTTTATTATTCGCCATTTGATCGCGTAAATCTAAGAAACAACGCATCGACTTAGCCGTCTCAGTTGCCTGTAATGCTTTTTGACTAAAAGCCACCAAAGCCGCTCCTGCAGGTAACATAAAGCCTTTTTGTGAACCACTAATTGCACCGTCAACTCCCCACTCGTCCATCCGAAAATCAATACTGGCAATCGAGCTGACACCATCTACATACAATAATGCAGGATGTCCAGCGGCATCCATTACTTTGCGCACACCACCAATATCACTGGTTACTCCAGTAGAAGTTTCATTATGGGTTGCTAAAATCGCTTTGATTTGATGCTCAGAATCTGCTTGAAGACGTTGAGCCAATTTGTCCAAAGGAATTCCACACCCCCAAGGTTCTTCATGGATTTCCACTTCAAACCCTAAACGCTTTGCCATTGCTGCCCATAAATGGCTAAATTGTCCAAAACGATAAATCAATACTTTATCTCCTGGACTTAAAGTATTCGTTAAAGCAATTTCCCAACCTGCGGTACCCGTTGCTGGAAAAATAAAAGCCTGACCGTTTTCAGTTTTAAAAACTTTTTTTAAATCTGCTAATAAGGGTTTAAATAAATTAGGAAAAATGGGTGAACGATGATCTTCCATGGCTACGTTCATTGCATTTAATACCGCTTGCGGTACGTTAGTAGGGCCTGGAATATATAAGTGATTGCGACCTGCCATTAATTAATCCTCGAGAGTAAAATTTCGTATTATAACCGCTAAATTGAAGGCGATTCTGAATTGGTGGATGAATCACTATCTAATTCACGTTGTTTAATAATTTCAGCAATCATTCGCTGCTGTTGTTCAACTTTATGTTTAACAATTTCATGATGAATCGCAACCTCTAAACTTTTGGGTTTGACCCGTTTAGCAATTCGTTGAGCAAATTCATGCGAATAAGGTGGTTTAGCTTTAGCCGATTGTTCTGAACGGATTAAGGGAATAATCAATACTGGTTCAGGCAAAATCGGATTAGGCATTTCAGCCGAAGGCATATAAACGTAATTATGCGTGTTTCTAGGATTAGCGTTTTTATCCGTAACAGAAGTTATTGTTTGATCATTGATGACTAAATCCGTAGTCACTTCTGATACAGATTCTAAGCTATTCGATCGAGTATTACTTTTCCGGTAATACGGCGTACGCTGCCGCCGCCGATTTCGATAATGATTACGCCCATTGGTCGATTTTGGTACTTCTACCACTGTCTCTACTACCGGAGAAATCAACGGAAATTCATCTTGGATTTCAGTAGCAATCGCCGGTGGTGCAGTGTCTATTTCCTCATCAGCTACCACTTCGACTATAGAAGGCGATTCGATATTTTTTTCGGCTTTAGGTGGAGATACCTTTTTATGACGGGCATGATAAGGTAGTCGTGGCTGCTGCGTTGAGGTTGATGATTTTGTCGATTCTACAACGACCATTGCTGGCTCTTCAGGATTGAGCTTTTCAACAACCGGAGCAACGGTTTCCACAACCTCTGCTTTTGCTGCCGCCACTGATATGGAAGGTTGATCCGCAATCAGCTTTTGCCAGAATCGCCGAATCAAATTGGCTGAAGTTTTCTTATTTTGTACCGGTGCGGGTAAATCAGGCAAAAACTCCTTAATAGTTGGACGCTCAATTTTGAAAGAACTGTGTTGCACAAATTCAGGCACTACAATTTCTTCAGCTTTGAGTTGTAAATAACTGGCTTTATCTTCTTCCTCAGTTTCTTTGATTTTAATGCGTTCGATATCGTAGGCTGGGGTTTCTAAATGACGACTGGGCAACAAAATAATCCGAACTTGTAAGCGATGTTCCATTTGCTCAATCACGGTACGCTTTTCATTGAGCAAAAAAGTCGCACATTCAATCGGTAAATGCGCAATCACGCGATCCGTGCCTTTTTTCATAGCTTCTTCTTCGATTAAACGCAAAACCGATAAGCCCACTGATTCTACATTGCGAATTGATCCTTGACCTTTACAACGTGGACAGGTCAATTGCGTAGCCTCTCCTAAAGAGGGACGTAATCGTTGTCGAGACATTTCTAACAAGCCAAACCGAGAAATTCGACCCGTTTGAATCCGCGCTCGGTCAATTTTTAACGCATCGCGTAATCGATTTTCAACAATTCGTTGATTTTTATTCGATACCATATCGATAAAATCAACCACAAATAATCCGCCTAAATCCCTTAATCTGAGTTGCAAAGCGATTTCATCCGCTGCTTCTAAATTGGTATTTAATGCTGTTTCCTCAATATCACCACCTTTAGTCGAACGTGCTGAATTAATATCAATTGAGGTTAAAGCCTCAGTGTAATCAATCACAATCGATCCGCCTGAAGGTAATGGCACTTCACGTTTATACGCCATTTCAATTTGTAATTCAATTTGATAACGACTAAATAAAGGCACAGCATCTTGATATAAACGCGCTCTTGGTAAAAAATGCGGCATCACTTGGCGCAAAAAACTTTGTACTAATTTAAACGCCTCTTCTTGATCAATTAAAATTTCCTCAATTTCGTTGCGTAAATGATCTCGCAAAGCGCGAATAATCACATTACTTTCTTGAAAAATCAGTACCGGCGCAGCTTGTTCTTCCCCTGCACGCTCAATTGCCTGCCACAGTTGCAATAAATAGTCCAAATCCCATTGTAATTCTTCTAAACTTTTACCACAGCCAGCAGTGCGTACAATTAATCCCATCGTATCGGGAATATTTAAGCCAGCCATCACTTCGCGTAATTCACTGCGGGTTTCTCCCTCAATACGACGCGAAATCCCCCCAGCTTTAGGATTATTCGGCATCAACACCAAATACGTCCCCGCTAAACTGATGTAAGTTGTCAACGCCGCGCCCTTATTGCCGCGCTCTTCTTTTTCAATTTGAACAACGATTTCCTGACCCTCATGAATTTGATCTTTGATGGTCGAGCGTCCGGTTTGTCCAGATTCAGTAGGGGTACGGTATTTAGGACAAATTTCCTTAAAAGGTAAAAAACCATGTTTATCAGCACCATAACTGACAAACGCTGCCTCTAAACTCGGTTCTACACGAGTAATAATACCTTTGTAAATATTAGATTTTTTTTGTTCTTTTGAAGGGATTTCTATGTCAAAATCATATAATTTCTGACCATCTACCAAAGCCACCCGCAATTCTTCAGGTTGCGTGGCGTTGATAAGCATTCTTTTCATTGTGTATCCTTGATGATATAGCTTAGACTCCATGCTCACGATTGAATTCTCAAAGAAGCGATTATCCATCTGCCTCTTGATCATCAGTGGAGTTTAAGCGGTTAACCAAAATATCGCATCACTTGGTAGCAGTGAGCCTAGATTAATAGCCGCAAGCAGCGATAAACTACCAAAGCGAATGCTTTGTTATTTGAAATTCTCGGTTAAGAGTGTTCTGGTTCATTTATGGGGAACAAGAAAAACCCGAAATCGGTACCAGATTGAATCAAAATTTTTTAATCTCTGGCTCATTAAATGATTTACGCTTACAGTGATCGCCTTTTTAAAGTGATTTTCTAAGTCTGTAGCTTTTCACTGGAATGTAGGTAAACCGGCTTAATATAGCAATCTTAATCGATTGCATCAATTTTAAACCATCAAACGGTAAAATTTACGTTATTATGGACTCATGATGAATGTAACTAATCAATCCTCTTATCCAACTGCTTATTCATTAACTATCGATGATGAACGTGAAGGGCAACGCTTGGATAATTTTTTAATCACCCATCTGAAAGGCGTACCGAAAAGTCACATTTATCGTTTGGTGCGTAAAGGTGAGGTGCGAATTAATAAAAAACGCGCGCAAGTCAGCGATCGCTTAATCTCTGGTGATATAGTTAGAATTCCGCCGTTGCAAGTAGCAACGATTTCTGAATCAACTGTGGCAAAAACTAGGAATTCTTTATTAACTGCGGCGATTTTATATGAAGATGAGGTTTTGGCGGTCTTAAATAAACCCGCTGGACTAGCGGTACATGGTGGTAGTGGTATTGATGGTGGCGTAATAGAACACTTGCGACAATTGCGTCCACAGCACAAATTTTTAGAATTGGTTCACCGTTTAGATAAAGACACTTCCGGTTGTTTAATCATTGCTAAAAAACGCAGTGCTTTGTTACCTTTACACGAACAGTTTAGGCAAAATGCTGTGCAAAAAACTTATCTAGCTTTACTAACCGGCGTTTGGCAAACTAAACAACAAACGGTTGATAAACCTCTGTTAAAACAATCGGATAAAGAAGGCGATCAGCGAGTGATTATCAGCCGCGCCGGAAAATCGGCAATTACGGATTTTCGACGTTTACAACGATTTCAACAACTGACTTTAGTGGAAGCTAAACCGCACACTGGACGTACTCACCAAATTCGAGTTCACGCCGCGAATTTAGGTCATCCGATTGTCGGAGACGAGCGTTATGGGATTCAATCGCTAAATTTTCAACTGCGTAAACGAGGTTATAGCCGGTTATTTTTACATGCTAAAACGCTAAAATTTACCCATCCATTAACTGCGGAAATATTAGAAATTCACGCTCCATTACCCAATGATTTACAGCAATTATTATCTAATGAAACAAAATTTTGATTTACTGATTTTTGACTGGGATGGTACGTTAGCCGATTCGATTGATTGGATTGTTCGTTGTGTAGAAGTTGCTGCACAACAGTGCGAGTTGATTGCGCCGAATCAAACTGCAATTAAAGCAATTATTGGTCTCAGTATTCAACAAGCGATGCGTACTTTATTTCCACAAGTGGATGAAATCATGATCCAGAAATTGGTTCGTCATTACAGTCAAGCCTTTGCCAGTCAACCGATAACTCCGCAACATTTATTTAATGGGGTTGAGGTTATGTTACAAGATTTTAAACGTAGCGGTTATCGATTGGCAGTCGCTACTGGTAAATCTCGTGCCGGTTTGGATAGGGCGTTAATTGGAACAAAAATTGGCGATTTATTTGAAATCACTCGTTGTGCCGATGAAACCGCTTCTAAACCTAATCCCTTGATGTTACAACAAATTTTATCCATGACTCAAGCTGATCCTAAACGTAGCTTAATGATTGGCGATTCACTACACGATTTACAAATGGCACAACACGCTGGTATTGCCGCGATTGCGGTCAGTTGCGGTGCAGATTCAGCAGAAACTTTGATCAATGGTCAACCGCTACTATGCTTATCTCAAACAATAGAATTACATCCGTTAATGAATAGGTTACATTAAATGACTACTCACCCTGAAAATTCTGAGCATTCTCTTCATTGGGAACGTGAATTGATTGAAAAATTGGCTCTAGCCACTGTGACTGAACAACGCCGCGCACGCCGGTGGAGTATTTTTTTTAAATCCTCGCTGTTTATTTATTTACTTGGTGTCGCAGCAATGGCATTTTATCCACAATTTAAACAGGAAATAAGTACCGTTTCTGAAGTGCATACTGCGGTGGTCAGCATTAATGGGGAAATTGCCGAAGATCAACCGGCAAATGCTGAGGATATTATTCAAGGATTGCGTGACGCTGTGGAGGATGAACACACTAAAGGTGTGATTTTAAAAATTAATTCTCCTGGCGGTAGTCCAGTACAATCTGCCTATATTTATGATGAAATTCGCCGCTTGCGACAAAAATATCCCAAAATTCCAATCTACGCCGTAGTCAGTGATATTTGTGCTTCGGGTGGATATTATATTGCCGCTGCCAGTGACAAAATTTTTGTCAATCCCGCTAGTTTAATTGGCTCTATAGGGGTGATTATGAATGGTTTTGGCTTCGTCGATGCGATTAAAACTTTAGGGGTAGAACGACGGTTGATTACTGCTGGCGCGCATAAAGCGTTATTAGACCCTTTTTCTCCGTCCAAAACAGAGGAAACTGCTTACATGCAATCGTTATTAAACGGTGTCCATCAACAATTTATTCAAGCCGTTCGTAAGGGTAGAGGGAAACGCTTGATTGAATCGAAAGATACGTTTTCCGGATTGGTTTGGACAGGGGCAGACGGTGTTAAATTAGGATTAGCTGATGGCTTTGGTTCGGTAGATAGTGTTGCGCGTGAAGTCATTGGTACAACCACAACGGTAGATTTCACTTTGCAAGAACATTTATTTGAAAAACTCACCGGAAAATTAGGCACAAGTTTTGCGAAACAATTTTCAGCAATGAGCCAAGAATTTCGATTACGTTAGTTTTAATAAATGATAATGATGGTTTTTGGATTAATAATTGGTTTTGATTCTACTTGAGATCACGATAATGAGTGGGTTGCTTTTGGTGTTGATGGTTTTATATTTGCACAGTAATACAATACTTGCGGATGATTTAGAAATATTACCCCTTTCAGCACCAGAGCCTTCACATCCTCTAAGCTTAGAAGAAACTATTAAACAAATCATGCAAGAGCCTAGCATTACAATTTTGGCAGCACATAGCGAATTAATCGAGGGAAAAAAAATTCATATTATTAAAATTTTAACCGCTGACGGACATTTATATTATTTAAAAATAGACGCAGCCACAGGAAAATTATTAGATAAAAGCAAAAAGTAAATTATGCGAATTTTAATTGTCGAAGATGAGCCGATTTTATGTGAGCAAATTCACCGATTTTTTGCTCATAAAGGTTTTGCCGTTGATATTGCCTATCGTGGAAGTGAGGCTTATTATTTAGCTAAAGAATTCCCGATTGATATTGCAATTGTGGATGTAGGTTTGCCTGATTTTTCGGGTATTGAATTAATCAGTCGTTTACGGCAACAACAAATTATTACGCCGATTTTATTATTAACAGCGCGAAATCGCTGGCAGGATAAAGTTCAAGGTTTAGAGGCTGGAGCGGATGATTATTTAACCAAACCTTTTCATTATGAAGAATTAGAAGCCAGAATTAATGCGCTCATTCGTCGCGCCAGCGGTAATGCTCAACCGGTATTACAATATGCCAATATTCAATTAGATACTTTAGCTCAAACCGTAAAAGTTGAAAAAGAAATTGTCGAATTAACCGCTTTTGAATATAAAGTATTGGAATATTTAATGTTGCATAAAGGGAAAGTCATTTCCAAAACGGTATTAACCGAACACATTTATGCTGAAGATTTTGAGCGCGACAGTAATGTAATAGAAGTTTTTATTGGGCGATTGCGCAAAAAAATTGATCCAAATGGAATTACTAAACCGATTGAAACTTTACGTGGAAGAGGTTATCGAATTCCTCATGAAAATTAGCGATGTTTGATAGTTTGTGGTTATTTTTTGTCGTGTACACAGCTTATTACAATAAAATACCCTGAGTTCGAGATAAGAAAATACATTCTGTTTTATTATAAATCAATGAGTTACATTTAACCTTGGATTAATCAACTTCGCACACCATTATCAGTTTCCGAGATTTTTTCTGACAATCCGGTTACAACGTATTGATTTTAAGAACTACAGTATGCAGAATGAAAAAATATTAATAGAATCAGCGGTTTTATCCCAAACTCAGGTTATAGTAGAGTCAAAAACTTTTGTCTCTGTAGGAGTGGAAATTGGGTTAGAATAAAGGGCGAAAAGAAACCAAAAACAAACCTTCGATAATGCGAGAAAAATCGGATTGGATGATTCAACTATTTCGCAATTAACTGGATTATCTATGGCGCAAATTCGAGAATTAGATTAAAAAATAACTTCGCTGCCATCTTCGTCATAACGTAAATAACCAGTTGTATTATCATAAATCAAATAATCATTCGTATCTTTAGCAGCAGTAACGCCATTCCCCGAAATAAAAGAACGGTCACCGAAATAATCAGTTAAATGCTCAAGACTATTAAAAAAAAATTATGCCTTATTTAAAATTATCCACCAATGTTGAAATTCATTCTGAAAAAACTCAAGCGTTATTAGCAAATTTATCGCAATTAATGGCAAATAAAACCGCTAAACCAGAAGAATATGTGATGATTGAAATTGCTGATAAACAATGTATGTTATTTGCCGGTAATTCTCAACCTTTAGCTTATATAGAATGTAAAAATATCGGCTTAACCATTGATCAAACTCAAACATTAGCCGAAGTTATTTGTCAATTATTATTAGAACAATTAGCGATTTCTCCGAATCGAATTTATATTGAATTTACCAATATTCGCGCAGAATATTGGGCATGGGATGGCTCAACTTTTGGATAATTGTTTTAACCGGATTCACTGGCGGTAATATGTAATTGATTTGCCATTAAAGTTAAGACATATTTCCCAGATAATAGCCCTTGTAATTCTTTGCCTATCATACTATAACGCCAGCCTTGTAATAATTGACAATTTGGGTCTTGGGCTAGTAATTTTTCTAATTCTTTACGCGAAGCCAATATGATTGGATTTAACGCATTTTCCTCAGCACGAATCCGCACAACGGCGGTAAATACGTCCAAAATCGCTTCTTGTTGAGGTGTCTTTTTCAATCCTTGCGATATATTTTCTAAAGCCTTTGGCAATTGTTGTTTAGCGGTTTCGATTAATTGACAAATAGTATTACCATATCGTTGAACAATTTTTTGATCCATATAACGAATGGCGGATAATTCAGCTAAAGTGATAGGTTGTAATTTAGCTAATTCAAAAATTAATTCGTCGCGTAATAACCAATTGCGCGGGCGATTTGTTATTTGAGCGGTATATTCACGCCATTCGGTTAAGGCTTGGACAATTGATAATTGCCGACCGGTTAATTTATTTTTGCCTTTAATGCGTAACCAAGCTTGATCGGGTAACGTTTGATATAATTGTGGATTAGTTAATAAATTAAAATCTTCATTTAACCATTCTAATCGATTTAATTGACGGAGTTGTTGACAAATGATTTGATAAATTTTGCCTAAATAAATCACATCATCAGCGGCATATAATAATTGCTCATTAGTTAAAGGTCTAACACTCCAATCCGTGCGCGTTTGGGTTTTATTTAAATTAATATTTAGAAAATAAGAAACCAACATTGCATAACCTGGGTTTTCTTGAATGCCCAATAAAGGTGCCGCAAGTTGTGTATCAAAAATAGGCTGAGGAATTTCGCCAAATAATTGATAAAAGATTTCTAAATCTTGTCGGCAAGCATGAAACACTTTAGTTAAACTAGGACGATATAAAATTTCTAATAAAGGCGTTAAATTTTTAATCGCTATTGGATCAATACACGCTACCCATTCTGTAGTTGCTAATTGCAATAAACAAAATTTTGGATAATAAGTTTTTTCGCGCATGAATTCGGTATCTATTGCCACCCAGGTTTGATCGGCTAATTGATGACAAATTTCAACTAATTTCTCAGCAGTATCTATATAATTTAAAATCATTATTTACAAAAATCCATAACAAAATTTCTACAATCAAATTCAGCCATTTTAAAAATAAGCTTATCGTTAGCATAACATGAATAGCGACCGAATAAAGCATTTTGGTTTATAATAGATTGCTTAAAATCCCTTATTATTTTTTGCCTTGAATTATGTCGTCTAACCAAGCTTCTATTTCTGAATCCTTACCTTTATTATCTACATTGATTTATCATCCGCATTTACTCAGTGTGATTCGCAACTTAGGCTATCACCAAGCGACAACGGTTCAAGCGCAAGCGATTCCCTTAACTTTAGCCTCAGAAGATTTATGTGTGAGTGCCGAAACCGGTAGCGGTAAAACCATGGCTTTTTTATTGCCTTGCGTGCAAAAGTTGCTCGCTCAACCACCAATTTCTGCGATTCAATTGTTAATTCTGACACCGACTCGAGAATTAGCCCAACAAATTCACCAAATTACTCAGTCCTTAATTGCCAAAACACCGTTATCTAGTGCTTTAATTACCGGCAGAGATGATTTTATTCGCCAACAAAAAAATTTACGCCGACAACCCCAAATATTAATAGCAACTCCGGGACGATTCGTAGAACATTTATCTCAATATCCAGAATGTTTAACGCAATTGCAATGGTTAGTTATAGATGAAGCGGATCGAATGTTGGATATGGGATTTAGTCCTGATGTGTTGAGTATTACCCAAAGTTGTCCTTCTCAAAGACAAACTTTGCTATATTCAGCGACTTTAACCGCGCGAGTCAAACGAATTGCTCAAAGAACTTTGCAACAGCCTAAATTTGTTGAAATTCATGCGTTTAGAAAACATCTGCCTACATCGATTGTGCAACAAGTAATGCTCAGTGATGACAAAACACACAAGCAATTACAATTAACATGGTTATTAAAACAGCAAACCTTTCAAAAAGCGATTGTTTTCACTAATACCAAGCTCCAAGCTCAAGATTTAGAAATTCCTTTGCGCAACGAAAAATTGCGCGTTTGTGTGTTGCATGGGGATTTGGAGCAAACTGAACGCAATCGCGTTATGGCATTATATCGTAAAGGTTTGGTTCATATTTTGGTGGCGACGGATTTAGCCGCTCGCGGATTAGATGTTGATCATATTGATTTGGTGATCAATTTTGACATGGCTAGAAACGCCAGTCACTATGTACACCGAATTGGTCGTTGTGGACGCGCTGGAGAATCTGGTGTGGCGATTTCTCTGATTGAACCTAATGAATGGAACAAAATGGCTAGTATTGAGCGTTATTTAAATCGTCGGTTTGAACCATTGGTGATTGACGAACTCAAAAGTCGTTTTCAAGGTCCTCAGAAACGAAAAAAATCGGGTAAAGCTGCAAGTGATAAAAAACGTCCGGAAGTGAAAAAAACAACTAGCCCTAAAGTCAAAATTCGTGATCGAGATAAAAAAAATATTGGCAAACGTCGATTACCCAGTAACATAAAAAATGCTCAATCTACCTATGAATCATGTTAAGATTTTCGCTCATAATTTATCTATCCTTGTTTAAATCACCTTAGGATTTTTGTTTACAATGACTTCTTGTTTTTTTCCGGATGCCTTATTTATTTTACAAGTGTCTGATTGTCATATTTTGGCTCAATCGGGAGATAAACTGCTGGGTTTAGACACCGAGTATTATTTTCGAGCGGTTTTAGAACAGGCTCATCAACAATATCCTAAAGGATTTGATTATATTTTAGCCTCAGGCGATTTAGCTCAAGACCCTACGCCCTCGAGTTACCAACGGGTGTATCAAGCGTTGGCAAATTATCAAACGCCAACCGTGTGTTTAGCCGGTAATCACGATGATTGGTCAATGATGCAGCAGTGTTTGAATCAAGGCGAAGTGAGTTGTCAACGACAAATTTTGTGGAAACATTGGCAATTGATTTGTCTTAATAGCCAAAAAATCAATGATCCGGGCGGATATTTGCCTGAAGAAGAATTGCAATTTTTAGCACAATGTTTAAGCGAACAGCCTCAACGTCATGCGTTAATTGCGATGCACCATCATTGTACGCCCAGTTACAGCGAATGGTTAGACACCATGCAAATTACCAATCATGCCGAATTATTTAATTGCTTAAATAAATATTCACAAATAAAAGTCATTACAACCGGTCATATTCATCAACAATTAGATACAGAATATGCGGATATTCGGATTTTAGGCGTTCCTTCAACTTGTTTTCAATTTAAACCTTTATCTGCGCATTTTGCATTAGATAATATTTCTCCCGGTTATCGCGTATTAATGCTTTATCCAGATGGACATATTGATACACAAATTCATCGCCTACCTGAAATTATGTCGAATTTACAATTAAATTCTAAAGGATATTAACGGTAATTTTTTAATCATGATATTCAGGGCGATTTTAATTTTCTGAAATTTTTTAATATAGGGTTTTTATGAATAATTGGAATGAAGGTTATATTACAGATATTGATTATACTTTAGGATATTATAATGAATTAAATCCTCAACGATTACGATTAGCTTTATTATATAAAGGATTTTATTGTGGCGAAATTAATACCGCTTGTGAATTAGGTTTTGGTCAGGGAATGACGGTAAATTTACATGCAGCCGCTTCAACCACGAAATGGTATGGTAATGATTTTAATCCTTCTCATGCGGGATTTGCGCAACAATTCGGACAAATAAGTGGAGCTAATCCACAATTATTTGAACAATCTTTTTTAGAATTTTGCCAACGCGATGATTTACCTGATTTTGATTTTATTGGTTTACATGGTATTTGGAGTTGGATTTCTGATGAAAATCGACAAATTATCATTAATTTTTTTAAACGTAAGCTCAAAGCATCAGGGGGGGGTACATCAGCTACAACACCCAACCCGGCTGGTCTCCTTTGTTGCCACTGCGAAATTTACTGCTATTTCATATGGATATGATGACAGCAAAAGGACTCAAAGTTCCAGACCGAATTGATCAAACTTTACAATTTTCAGAACAACTAATTAATGCTAATCCGATTTATTTACAAAATAATCCTCAAATAATAAATATTTTAAAAGGATTAAAAAATCAAAATCGTAATTATTTAGCTCATGAATATTTTAATCATGATTGGCATCCAATATTATTTACCAAAATTAGTGAATTACTTCAAACTGCAAAATTAAGTTTTGCCGCGCCAGCGCGTTATAACGAATTATTTGACAATTTAATTTTAACTAATGATCATCAAAATTTATTGAAATCAATAACCAATACCGAATTTCGTGAAACGGTAAAAGATTTTTGTATGAGTCAACGTTTTCGTGCTGATTATTGGATAAAAGGCGGAATAAAATTATCGGCTGCACAACGAATTAAGGCTTTACGCAATGAAAGAGTTGTTTTAGCTAAATCTTTACCGAATATTTCATTAAAAGTGAATCATATTACTTTAGATAATCGAATTTATGATCCTATTTTAGCAATATTGGCTGATTATCAAATTCATTATATTGGAGAAATTGCCGATCAAGTGAATGCGCAAAATATTTCTTTTTCACAAATGATTGAAGGATTAATGATATTAATTGGTATCGGAGCTATTCATAATGCACAATCGGATTCGATTATTCAACAAGCGCGTTTTCAAACCCAAAAATTAAATCATTTTATTATTGAACAAGCAAAAATGAATCAAGATTTAAAATATTTAGCGAGTCCTGTCAGTGGTGGTGGATTTATTGTAAGTCAAATTTCACAGATATTTTTATCAGCTTATTGGCAAAAACTAAATCAACCGCAGGAATTGGCTAAATTTACTTGGGATATTTTCAAACCACAAGGCTGGAGACTTGCAAAAGCAAGTGGCGGGGGGATTTAACCACCGAAGTAGAAAATTTAACCATGCTCACTCAAATGGCTCAGACTTTTTGCGAACAAGAATTACCTATTTTACAAGCATTGCAAATCGCATGAAGAAATTAGTTTTAATTAATTTAAAGATTAAATATCGATTAAATTAGTTTAAATTTCTTAATTTAAAACTAAGTAAAAATACATCAATTATCAGATGTTTCTATTTTAAAATCCTCCCCAACCCTCCTTTGGTAAAGGAGGGAGTTCCACCTTTAATAAACGAGGCTAGGGGATTTAATAATACCCGATAATTTTCGATTAATTACTTATTACATTTTTGCTATTTTTTACATTCGGTATTTATTTTTATTATGTCTACAGAAGAAATTCAACAATTCATTGGTCAAGAATATAAACAAGGTTTTGTCACTGAAATAGAAGCCGACACTTTTGCCGCCGGTTTAAATGAAGAAATTATTGCCCAATTATCGAAAGTTAAAAATGAACCGGAATGGATGTTGGAGTATCGTTTAAAAGCTTTTCGCCATTGGCAAACGATGACTGCACCATTGTGGCAACAATTGAAAATAGATAAAATTGATTATCAAGCAATCAGTTATTATTCCGCGCCTAAATCGAAAAATAAACCGAAAAGTTTGGACGAAGTTGATCCAGAAATTTTAGCGGCTTATAAAAAATTGGGCATTCCTTTGGATGAACAAGAACGATTAGCGGGAGTTGCAGTTGACGCAGTCTTTGACAGCGTATCGGTGGCAACCACTTTTAAAGATAAATTGAAAGAGGCGGGCGTTATTTTTTGTCCCATTTCGGAAGCGATTCGTGATTATCCGGAATTGGTCAAAGAGTATTTAAGCTCAGTGGTATCGGTTGGAGATAATTTTTTCGCGGCATTAAATTCGGCGGTATTTACTGATGGATCATTTGTTTATATTCCCAAAGGCGTGCGCTGTCCGATGGAATTGTCCACTTATTTTAGAATCAATGCCAGCAATACCGGACAATTTGAACGCACGCTAATTATTGCCGATGAAGGCTCTTATGTTTCCTATTTGGAGGGCTGTCATCCGGCGGGTGAACAAGTTTTAACGCCGCAAGGTTGGCAAGCGATTGAAACTTTAAAAGCAGGCGATACGGTTTACGACCACAATGGACAAATGCAAAAAGTTAAAGCGTTAATGTTGCGCAATTATCGGGGTGAGATGGTGACGGTGCGTCCCGTTTCGCGGCATAACACTTTCCGTTTAACGACTGAACATCCGGTATTAGCAATTAAACGTGAACAGGTGCAAATTCAACAGGTCAATGGTGTGGAATTGCTTGATTTAAATTTATTGTTTTTAGCTTTACCTAAATGGATAAAAGCAAATAATTTACAAACTGGCGATTTCATTTTAATTCCTAAAAATTTATCTGAAATCTCAATTGATTTAGCAGAATGTTACGAAACTGAGAATTATTTTATTGTGCCGATTCGTGAAATCAGTTACGAATTATTTGATGATTTAGTTTTCAATATTGAAGTCGAAAATACCCACAGTTATTTGGTAAAAGGCGTGGCAGTGCATAATTGTTCTGCGCCACAACGCGATGAAAATCAACTTCATGCGGCAGTAGTCGAATTAGTGGCGTTAAAAAATGCGCAAATTAAATATTCCACCGTGCAAAATTGGTATCCCGGAGATAAAGATGGCAAGGGTGGAATTTATAATTTTGTCACTAAACGTGCCGATTGTCGCGGCGAAAATGCCAAAGTGTCGTGGACACAAGTGGAAACTGGCTCGGCGATTACTTGGAAATATCCTAGTTGTGTCTTAACCGGAGATAATTCAATTGGTGAATTTTATTCTGTTGCTTTAACCAACAATTTGCAGCAAGCCGACACTGGCACAAAAATGATTCATATCGGTAAAAATACCAAAAGCACTATTGTTTCTAAAGGGATTTCTGCCGGCAAAGCACAAAATACTTATCGCGGTTTAGTCAAAGTGCTAAAAAGTGCGGAAAATGCGCGCAATTATACCCAATGCGATTCCTTATTGGTCGGCGATCAATGTGGAGCGCACACTTTTCCTTATATTGAGGTGAAACAACCGACTGCGCAAGTAGAACATGAAGCCACCACTTCCAAGATCAGCGAAGATCAATTGTTTTTCTGTCAACAACGCGGCTTATCTGCGGAAGATGCGGTATCAATGATCGTGAATGGTTTTTGTAAACAAGTGTTTAAAGAATTACCAATGGAATTCGCAGTCGAAGCGCAAGCTTTATTGGGATTGAGTTTAGAAGGGGCTGTAGGATAAATGAGAGCAACGCAGAGATTGAATTATTTTCTGAATCTCTGCGTTAAATTAGCTCTAAATCATTAGTGAATTATTTAAGAAATTGACAATTTGATTTAACGCCACACTTTTGCAAAATAATCGCTAATGGGCAAAAACGGGTAAAAGCAGTTTGTAATAAATTCGCACCCACAAAAGCAGTAAACCATAACCAATTCGGTGAATGGAAATGAGCCAATAATAAACTCAATAAAATAAAACTACCCGCAAATGCAAGTACAATTCGTTCTAAATTCATTGTTCATCTCCTATTTGAGTTTTAAGCGTTCAACTCCTAATAATTTTAAAATCATTCGCTCGTAATAAGGCTCGCTAATTCCTTTGCGTACTTTGCGAATAAAATATTTTTCAAAAGCAATTTTAGCTAAATGTACCCATTTTCCATGAGAAGACCAAGTGACATTACGCGGAGGGATTTGTGGTTTAGCCAAAAATGCCACTCCACTGTCGCCAAAATCGGCTAAACACAGCGCGTTCCAAGTCGCTTTTTCAGAAGGCTGTTTTCCTGCCAATTCATCGGCGATATTATGAGCAGTTGCTGTCACCATCGATTCAATCATATAACCGGTTTTTGGCGCACCAACCGGTAACGGCGTAGCTTCTACTGGTGGAATCGCAATACAAACCCCGACGGCATAAATATTTTTAAATGTAGGATTGCGTTGATATTGATCAACAATCACAAATCCGCGCGGATTGGTTAAACCTTTTGCCTGCACTTGACGCACCGCATCTACTCCAGTAAAAGCAGGTAACATCATCGCATGTTTAAACGGTAATTGATGTTTTTTCTTATCTTTTCCTTCGTCGTCAACTTCAGTGACAAACATCATTCCCGCTTCGACTTTATCAACTTTTGCATTGGTAATCCATTTAATGCTCTTATCGCGTAACGCACTTTCGAGTAAACCTTTGGTATCGCCGACTCCGCCTAATCCCAAATGTCCGATATAAGGTTCAGCTGTTACAAAAGTCATCGGTACTCGATCACGAATTTGCCGACGACGGAGTTCCGTTTCTAAAATCATTAAATATTCGTACGCGGGCCCATAACAAGAAGCTCCTTGTACTGCGCCGACAATGATGGGTCCGGGATTTTCCATGAATTTATCCCAATCGCGCGCCGCTACTTCAGCATGATCAATATGACAAACGGATTCGGTAAAACCTTTTGGACCTAATCCGGGAATCTCATCAAAAGCTAATCTTGGTCCAGTAGCAATGATTAAATAGTCATAATCGATACTTATATCATTGTCTAAATGGACTTTATTTGCGACCGGATCAACCAGTCGTGCGGCTTTTTGAACAAACTCAATGCCTTTTTTTGCCATGACTGGTGCAAGCTCTACTTTCAATTCTTCTGGAGTTCGCCATTTCACCGGCACCCAAGGATTAGATGGCACAAAATGAAAAGTTGGAGTATCCGAAATTACCATTACTTCGTGTTGATCTTTAACAATCTCTTTCATTTCATAAGCCATCGGTACTCCACCGATACCTGCGCCTAAAATCACGATTCTAGCCATTTTTATCCTCATAGTATGTAATTGATTTTCAGAGCTTAATGCTCATTGCTGCGTAGTATATTAGTGTTTGCTAAAGTAGGCAATGATTTTTAATCATCATTACTATTATCTGGAATTTGCTTTATTCAATCGTCAACAATCGCTGAATTTCATAATTTTTTAAACCAACCACCATTGGACATCTGACTTTAGGCAAGATCACCACGTCGTACAATTCTGTAACTAAATTTTCAAAACGCAGGCGATGGACAATTTCACCACGATTTAAATCGATAATATCCAAACCACAACTCGGTTGCAGTTGCGCAGCTTGTAAACGACGATCAAGCTCCAAGCCATTTAAGGTTTGATTATCACGCGGTTTAGATAAACCCACGATCGCAAATTGATGATGAAACGCTAATCCTCGTAAATAACCTTCACAAAAACAAACTGGAATAAAACGCCCGCTGTTAAGTTCCATGTATCCAAATTCCCCCGTTCCTGAATTCAATAACCATAATTTTCCTTGATAGCAACGGGGTGAATGCGGCATGGTTAAACCACCGGCAATAATTCGTGCAGAACTGTATTCCAAGACAATTCCGCCTTTATTGCGATAATCCCGCCACGCCAAACGCTGATTAGTCGCGGCGGCGGCAGTCAAATAAGCGGGCTGACCATTTTCCAAAGCTAACCCATTTAAATGACAGCGATCTTCAGCAACCAATTGACCGATAAATTCCGGTTGCCACAATACTTTGAAACTATGAGTTGAACTGACAGTCGCTACACAACTGTATAAAGTATTCACAAAGACAATTTGCTGTTCATCAGTCACCGCTACATCATGAGTATCCAATTCGCCTGTGGTATAAGCGACTTGTGGAATATAAACACGATCATATGTGCGATAATTTTGTTGTGGTAATAACGCATTTTCAAATCGCCATAATTGATATAAGCTACTCATATATAAGCTATTTTCGTGCGCACATAATCCCATACAGCGATCAAAACTACGCTCAACAACCGATAATCTCTGCGCATGATTCACCCCTAGTACAAATAATTTTCCAGCCTGATAAGTGGTTAAAGCTAAACTTAACTCTTGTGCTAATAGCCATGCAATCAACTCTTCTGAGGCAGTCATTTTTAAATTTGTTTCTAACATATTGGTTTTAAATCATTAAATAATAAACGTAAGGCTATTTTTGGGCTTTAGATCACTTAAAATGGTGTTTACTCATGACAGAACTTAAGATGACATCCCTAAACAATAATGGTATAAATTCGATTAATCTTGATTTAATTTAGTTTTATATAACCTTAACTCATTTTCAAATGGATAAATTAAAAATTACCGGTGGTCAACGATTAACCGGCGAATTACGCATCTCAGGGGCAAAAAATGCCGCTTTACCTATTTTAGCCGCGACTTTATTAGCGGATACTCCCGTCAGAATTGGCAATATTCCCCATTTACGCGATATTACCACCACAATGGAATTGCTTGGGCAAATGGGCGTACGTTTAATGTTGGATGAAAAAATGACGGTGGAAGTCAATGCCAGTCAGATTCATCATTTTGACGCGCCATATGAATTAGTCAAAACCATGCGAGCCTCGATTTTAGTCTTAGGACCGTTACTCGCTAGATTTGGCGAAGCTCACGTTTCTTTACCCGGTGGCTGCGCGATTGGCTCGAGACCGGTAAATATTCATTTGGATGCCTTAACCAAAATGGGCGCAGATATTCGTGTCGAAGGCGGATATATTCATGCCTACGCTAAACGACTTAAAGGCTGTCGCTTAGTGTTGGATTTAGTCACCGTAACCGGTACTGAAAATATTTTAATGGCTGCAACTTTAGCTGAAGGCGTAACTATTATTGAAAACGCGGCTAAAGAACCCGAAGTGACTGATTTAGCGCATTTTCTTAATAAAATGGGGGCGAAAATTAGCGGGGTCGGTACAGACATATTATATGTGGAAGGGGTCGATCGTTTAGGCGTTGCTGATTTGTATTACAACATTTTGCCGGATCGGATTGAAACCGGCACTTATTTAGTCGCCGCTGCAATGACTGGCGGAAGTGTCAAATTAAAAAATACCGATGCCAGTTTGTTAGATGCCGTCTTGGAAAAATTGCGCGAAGCGGGTGCGGAAATTGAATGCGGTCAAGATTGGATTCGATTAGATATGCACGGTAAACGCCCAAAAGCAGTTTCGGTTCGTACCGCGCCTTATCCGGCTTTTCCTACTGATATGCAGGCACAATTTATGGCATTAAATGCGATTGCAGAAGGAGTAGGCATTATCACTGAAACGGTATTTGAAAATCGCTTTATGCACGTTCAAGAATTACAACGCATGGGCGCGAATATTCGCATTGAAGGCAATTCAGCGATTGGGATTGGGGTTACTAAATTAACCAGCGCACCGGTGATGGCAACAGATTTACGCGCTTCTGCAAGTTTAGTCATCGCTGCTTTAGCCGCAGTAGGCGATACCATCGTAGATAGGATTTATCATATTGATCGGGGTTATGATCATATTGAAGAAAAATTGTCTCAATTAGGCGCGATCATTCGCCGAGTTCCCGGATAAAGGCTGATTCATGATTACCATCGCTGTGTCAAAAGGACGAATTTTTGAAGATTTAATGCCGTTGTTAATTGCTGCTGGCATCAAACCTTTAGATGATCCCAAAACTAGCCGTAAATTAATTTTAACGACAGAACACCCACAAGTGCAATTAGTGATCATTCGCGCCACAGATGTTCCCACTTTTGTCGAATACGGCGCGGCTGATCTGGGCATTACTGGTAAAGATGTGTTGTTGGAATACGGGGCCGAGGGATTGTATGAACCTTTAGACCTAGGGATTGCCCGTTGCCGAATGATGACCGCCACTCGTGTCAACGCGCCACCCTTAGATCGTCAAATTCGCGTCGCGACTAAATATGTCAAGATTGCCAAACGTTATTTTGCCAGTTTGGGAATTCAAGCGGAAATCATTAAATTATATGGCTCAATGGAATTAGCCCCTTTGGTGGGATTAGCCGATTGTATTGTCGATTTAGTCGATACCGGAAATACTTTAAAAGCCAATGGGTTAGAACCTAGAGAATTGATTATGCCGATTAGTTCTCGATTAATTGTCAATAAAGCCGCGATGAAAATGAAACATCAACCGATTCAAGCCTTAATCGATTGTTTTGCGCGTCATTTGGAGCAGTCAACATGAGTGTAAAATCTCTGGGGCGTAATGATTTTTGTCATTGTGGCAGTGGCAAAAAGTATAAAAAATGTTGTGAAGCTCAAGATAGACAACAACACCATCGTGATTCACAAGTCATGAGTGGAAATAAACTGCGGTTTCAACAAGCTTTAACATTACATAGTAAAGGGAAATTTGCTGAGGCTGAAGCGTTATATCAACAAATATTATTGACTCAACCCAAAGAGGCTGAAGTATTGCATATGTTAGGCGTAATTTCTGCGCAAACACAGCAATATCTTTCTGCAATTGATTATATTCAACAAGCGATTCAATTAGTCAAAATACCGAATGCGGCTATGTATAATAATTTAGCCAATGCTTTTCGTGAACAACGACAATTTGATACCGCTATTAATTATTATCAACAAGCTTTAGCGATTAAACCAGATTATGCAGAAGCGTTAAATAATTTAGGGGTAGTTCATAAAGATCGTGGTCAACATAATAAGTCTATTAATTATTATCAACAAGCGTTAAAAATCCAGCCGAATTATGCGGAAGCGCATTATAATTTGGGCGTTGTTTTTCAAGAACAAGAAAAATATTCAATAGCGATTGACAGTTATCAAAAAGCGATTCAATTAAGACCGAATTATATTGAAGCTTATTGTAATATGGCAATTGTTTTAAAAGAACAACGCCAATTAGATCAAGCGATTTTATATTTTCAAAAAACTTTATCGCTTGATCCGAATTATATTACAGCAATTGGCGGTTTATTTTATATTCAACAAGAACGTTGCGATTGGCAGAATTATGAAATAACCGCCGCCAAAATTATTCAAGCGATTCATAATGGCGAACGCGGTCGACCGTTTTCATTTTTATCGATTTCTGATTCGCCGCAAGCTCAACAACAATGCGCGCGTACCGTTATTGATCAACGACATAAAGATCAAAAACCGTTATGGACAGGACAAATTTATCGCCATACAAAAATTCGGCTTGCTTATATTTCGGCGGATTTTCGTGATCATCCGGTCAGTTATTTAATGGTCGGTTTATTTGAACAACATTCGCGTGAACAATTTGAAATTATTGGCATTTCATTACGTCCATTACGCGATAATGAAATTGGTAAACGATTACATAAAGCTTTCGATCAATTAATTGATGTTTCTGATAAAACTGAGTGGGAAATTGCGCAATTCATTTTTAATTTAGAAATTGATATTGCCATCGATTTAATGGGATTTACCACTCATAGTAAAATGACGATTTTTGCCTATCGTCCTGCGCCGATTCAGGTGAATTATTTAGGTTATGCAGGAACCAGTGGTGCGAATTATATCGATTATATTATTGCCGATAAAACCATTATTCCACCCTCAGCACAACCTTATTATAATGAAAAAGTGATTTATTTGCCGGATACTTATTTTATCAATGATTCACAACGAGAAATTGATCGGTTTATTCCTAGTCGTACCGAATTAGGATTACCCGAATCTGCGTTTGTCTTTTGTTGTTTCAATAACAGTTATAAAATTAATCCTACGGTATTTGCAATTTGGATGCGATTATTAGTCCAATTACCCAATAGTGTGTTATGGCTACCCGAAAATAATTCCCACGCTTTAGCGAATTTACGTCAACAAGTGATTCAATATGGCATTGATCCAAAGCGTGTTATTTTTGCTAAAAAAACGCCTACTGTTGCGCAACATTTAGCGCGATTAAAACAAGCGGATTTATTCCTAGATACTTTACCTTATAATGCCCATACCACAACGGCTGATGCGTTATGGGCGGGATTACCGGTAATCACCTGTATGGGAAATGCTTTTGCAGGAAGAGTCGCTGCCAGTTTATTAAATGCGATTGGTTTAGCACAATTAATTACCCATAATTGGCAACAATATGAAGCCTTGGCTATTCAATTAGCCACTCATCCGCAATTATTAAATTCAATTCGCCAGCAATTAGCTGATAATCGACAGAGTTATCCTTTATTTAATACTATTCGTTTCACTCGCCATTTAGAATCTGCTTATTTAACGATATGGCTGAAATATCAACAACGGCAATTACCTGAAAGTTTTTCTGTATCACCGATAGCATTTAGTTAATGTATTTAAAAATTGATTTCAATTTAATTATTTTATTTTAATCTATATGGCGGTTGATATTGATTCTACAGACGGACGTTTAATTCGGACAATGATTCCGTTTTCAACCATGCCTAATAATGTGTTTAAGGTGATTTGCGATAAAATTACAATTGAAACGGTAAAATCAGGTCAATTTTTATTTAAACGGGGAGATACTGAAAAAGAATTAATTTATTTAATTAAAGGAGAGGTTTCTCTGGAAGTTGATAAATTAAAAATGGAGATTATTAAAACCGGCACCGAATCAGCACGATTTGCTTTAGCGCATCAATTCCCGCGTAAAGTAAATGCAGTTGCTAAAGGAACGGTGCGGTATTTTCGATTAAATCATATTTTTATTAGTCAACCGCCAAAAATTGAGAAAAAAACCGAATTAAAACGTCAACCGAGTCGAGAAAATTGTGATAATTGGTTGCCAACTTTATTAATGGCTCCTTTGCTTCGCAAATTAACTCCAGAAAATTTACAAGCTGTGATGAATGTAATGGAGGAAATTCATTACGATGCTGGGGAAGTAATTATTCATTATGGTGATGAAGGCGATTATTATTATCTAATCGATAGAGGCGAATGTGAAATTTCTACGCAAGGCATTGATTCTAAAACAGAATTTCAAGCGGCAAAATTAAAACGGTGGAATTGTTTTGGGGAAACTGCATTAATTACCAATCAGCCTTGTGATTATACCGTTGTTGCTTTAACACAAATTTGTTTATTAAGAGTTAATAAACCTGATTTTTTAGCATTGATAAAACAACCGTTATTAAAATTTGTGAATGATCAACAAATGGAACAGTTGCAACAACAAGGAGCTATTTTATTGGATGTAAGAGAAGCAGAGTCTTACGAATTATTACATTTGCAACATGCAATTAATTTACCATTAACAACATTACGTTCTCGAATTAAGGAATTAACCCAAGATCAACCTTTAATTATTATTAGCGATCACATTGAATCGGCTGAATTATCTGGATTTATTTTATTAAATTATGGATTTAATGTACAAATTTTACGCAGTGATCCACAAACTGAATCATTATCCACTCAAACAATAACCTCCGCACCAGATGAATTATTTACTCATTCTTTATTTGCTGATGCGGATTTATTTAATTTAGAATCTTTCCAAACTTCAGCTCCCCCCATTTCCACACCTTATAGTGATCATTCTTTTATTCCACTTGCAACCCCACCAGTTAATCCAGTGGTTGAATTACAAAATCAAATCGATAAACTGAACAGCGAAAATCAGGCATTACGTCACAAATTAAAACTGTTTAAACAAAAATTGATGCGAGTTGAACAAGAAAAACGCGAACTCACAGATAAATACCATTTAGTTTTAAAGCAATATGAACGTTTAAATAGTTTATTTGATTCTTTGACTAAAAGACCCAATGATAATCAAATTGATTGATTGCTTGAAAAGTTAGTATTTTAAGATACAGCTCATTTTTAAATAACCTAGGCTCTAATGGATTTCAAGGTCTTGCCAACCAAAATTTCCAAAAGCGAAGAAAGTAGACGTTTACCGCGTTTTTTTACGTTGTAAACAAACTCAAAAATGTGGTCGCTGTTGCAGTGTGGGCAGTGAACTTTCTCCGACCAACGCAACTGTCGAACCGTTTCGTAACATTGGTCTTCACTGATTAAGTGTTTAATTGATATGATTGAGCTTTTCATTAATTCAGTTTATCAGAAGACATTGAAATCCATATAGAGCCTTGTTTTTTATAGTTAAAACAAGTCTACTATTCTAACCTATCATTTGAGTTGCATGACTACCATTTTGATTTGTTAATTCAGAGAAAATTTGGTAAGCTAAAATTTCTTAAGTTTTATATAGAGAATATCATGAAAAAATCAATTGTTTTTATCGACAGCAACATTGCTGATTACCAAACATTAATCGATAGTTTTGATGAAGATATTGAGATTCATTTATTAGAATCGAATCGAAATGGCATTTTACAAATCGCCGATATTTTGAAAAATAAAACTGGTTTAGATTCCATTCAAATTTTTTCACACGGTTCTAGTGGATGGCTGGCTTTAGGATCAATCATTTTAAATAACAATAATCTAAATGATTATGCTGAATCGTTAAAAACAATTGGCTCTGCATTAACTGCCACCGGCGATATTTTATTATATGGTTGTAATGTCGCAAAAGGGGAAAACGGTTTAGCATTTATCAATCAGTTATCGAATTTAACCGGCGCGGATATTGCAGCTTCTAATGATTTAACCGGCAATACTGAAAAAGGTGGGAATTGGAATTTAGAAATTTCGACAAATTCAATAGAAACCATTTCAATAAAAAATGTTAATTATGCCAATTTATTAGCCATAACTTTCACAGTCGGTACCGGTAAAATTACAACCTCATTATCCTCAACTAATGATTATGCCAATCAAATAGCAATTCGCAGTGATAACAAAATCGTTGCTGTTGGGCGAGCTTATCAAAGCAGTGATGATTTTGCAGTCGTACGCTATAACAGCGATGGAGCATTAGACGCTAGTTTTAGTAAAGATGGCAAAGTGGTTACTCCTGTCAGCAATAATTCTGATGTCGCTTTGGGAGTTGCGTTACAAGGCGATAACAAAATTGTGGTTGTTGGTGATAGCTATAATGGCACTGACACCGATTTTGCCGTGTTACGTTATAACGCTGATGGTACTTTAGATACTGGTTTTGGTGGTAGCGGCAAAGTGATCACAAAAGTAGGTTCAAGCAGCGATACAGCTTGGGACGTTGCGTTACAAAGTGATCAAAAAATTGTGGTTGTAGGCAAAAGTTCTAACGGAACGAATGATGACTTTGCCGTATTACGTTACAAAGTTGATGGTACGTTGGATAACTCTTTTGATACAGATGGCAAAGTCACCACCACAATAGGCTCAGGTGCTGAAAGTGCGCATAGTATAGCGATACAATCTGACGGAAAAATTGTGGTTGCTGGAGTAAGTTTTAATGGTAGCAACGATGATTTTGCCGTGCTGCGTTACAACGTTGATGGTACGTTGGATAACTCTTTTGATACAGATGGCAAAGTCACCACCACAATAGGTTCAGGAGCTGAAATCGCTTACGATGTCGCTCTCCAATCCGACGGAAAAATCGTAGTCGTCGGCAGTAGTTACAATGGTTCTAATACCGATTTTGCGCTGGTACGTTATGCCGCAGACGGTACTTTAGATACCACCTTTGGCACAGGCGGAAAAGTCACAACCCCAATAGGTACAGGAGCTGACGCGGGTTACAGTGTCGCTATACAAACTGATGGCAAAATTGTGGTTGCAGGTTTTAGTGCAAACGGCAGTGATGAGAATTTTGCAATCGCACGTTATAACAGCAACGGTTCATTAGATAACAGTTTTGATATTGACGGGATCGTTACAACAGACATTTATCACAAGAATGATCGAGCTTACAGCGTCGCTTTACAAAGCGATAGCAAAATAGTCGTAGCGGGTGAAAGTGCTGACGCTGCTAACTCCAAAGATTTCGCCATATTGCGCTATAACAGCGACGGTTCATTAGATACAACTTTCAATAATGAAACCAATTATACCGAAAAAGCCAATCCTGTTATTTTGGATAACGACATACAAATTTCAACTACAGCAAGTAATTTCGATAGTACGACACTTGATTTACGACGCAATGGATCAGTTAACGCTGAGGATCAGTTCTCATCACCGTATTTCAGTGGTGAGCGTATTATCGTTTCCAACATAGATATTGGCAACTTTGTGCAAATGAAAACTGGTTATATAAGGCTTTACTTTCGTTCTGGCGCAACGCAATCGTTGGCTAATCAAGTCTTACAAAGCATTAGCTATAAAAATAGCTCTTTAAATCCTCCAGACTCTGTGACTATTCTGTGGAATTTTTACGATGGTAGTTCATTTACTACTACTACGAGTAATACGGTCGTTAATATTACCGCTGTCAACGACGATCCGCTGATTGACAAAAATGTAACTCTGACTTTAGCTGAAGATACGGTTACAACGATTAGCAACACTTTATTAAAAGTGACTGATGTTGACAATGCCAATAATCAATTGGCTTACACATTAACCAGTTTGCCAACCAAAGGCTCGCTCACTAATAACGGCGTAGCTCTCAATCTCACGACAAACAAAACGTTCACCCAAGCCGATATTGACAGCGGTTTAGTCAAATTCACTCCCGCAGCGAATCAAAACGGCGCGGATAGTTTCAAATTTACCGTCAGTGACGGCATAGATACTATTCCCAATCAAACCTTTAACTTGAGCATCACGCCTGTTGTAGATGTGAATATTACCGCCGGCACAACGCCCGTAGAAGGCGGCACAGTCGGTACGTTTACCATCACATTGGACAGTGCGCCGACTTCGGATTTAGTCATTAATTATTCATTGGCAGGTACGGCAACTTTAACTACGGATTATACGCTTTCGGAAGGCGCGAATATTAAGGCTGTTGGCGCGAATACATTCACTATTGCTGCCGGACAAACCTCTGCTACGTTGAATGTGAATGCTGTGACAGATGCTATTGCTGACGCTAATGAAACCGTTATTTTGAATTTAGCCACAGGTTCAGGTTATCAACTGGCAGCAACCAGTTTTAGTTCGTTTGAGCCTAAAGCCGATTATACAACAGGCTCTCGCCCTTCCTCGGTGAGCAGCAGTGACTTTAATGGTGATGGCAACGCGGATTTAGCCGTAGCCAATTATAATTCTACTACCGTTTCCGTATTCTTGAATAAAGGCGATGGCACAGGCACGTTTAAGCCTAAAGCCGATTATACAACAGGCACTACCCCTGTCTCGGTGAGCAGCGGCGACTTTAATGGCGATGGCAAAGTCGATTTAGCCGTAGCCAATTTTGATTCTAATAGGGTTTCGGTATTGTTGAATAATGCCTTCCCCCACGCGACCTTAACCATTACTGAT
>JACCEE011098245.1_pt1 | contig 28122 bp, 27 predicted proteins | sample 7449931 | NCBI WGS metagenome assembly JACCEE01 (sample SAMN15323457, study PRJNA562643) | freshwater metagenome | isolation source: river surface water | place: USA:Blue River Watershed | collected 2017-08-19 | reverse complement strand
TTATCTTTTTGACCACTGTGGAGATTTTCTAGCTTTCTTCAATCCGAATTTCTTTCTTTCTACTTGTCTAGGATCTCTCTTTAGCATTTTAGCTTTCTTTAACACTGTTCTTAGTTCTTGATCGTTTATGACCAAAGCTCTAGCAATACCATGTCTTACAGCTTCTGCTTGAGCGTGTATTCCACCACCTTTAATGGTAGCAACTACCTCAAATTTTTCAGAGTAGTTGATAGTTTCAAAAGCACTAGTAACAATCTTTTTTAGTTCAGGTGTTTTGAAATATTCTGTAAGATCTTTACCGTTCATTGAGTAGGTGTTTTTTGTAGCTTTGTACAAACGAACTACAGCTGTTGCTGTTTTTCTTCTTCCAACACCTCTAAAATATTCTTTTTCTTTTGTTGTAGATTTCTTTTCCATACTTTATTATTCTCTTACTGTTAATTTTTTCATCATAAGAGGTCTTAGTTTGTTTGCAGGTAGCATTCCGTATACAGCCAATCTGTACAATTCTTCCCAGCCTTTTCTTTCTATAATTTCAGCATTTGTTTTGAATCTCAAACCACCAGGAAAACCAGAATATTTTTCATGTAATGTTTCAAGCATTCTTTTTTCTGTAGCTTTTGTTTTAGATGCATTTTCTATAACAATAGTAACATCTGCAACCTCATTTGCTACATAATTGGGTAATTTTTTACCCATCAAGGCCTTGGCAGCTTCGCTTGCAACACGACCCAATGTTCTTCCTTCTGCGTTTATTGTGTATTGTGTGCTCATAGTATTATATAAATTCAATTACCGCCATTTTGCTAGCGTCACCTAGTCTGCGAGGTAATTTTGTTATTCTGGTGTATCCACCGTTTTGACCTTTATATTTTGGTGCTATTTCGTCTATTAATTTTGTAGCCTCCTTAGTTAAATTATATAGACGACCAATAACAATACGACGAGAAGCTAAGGTTCCGACGTTTGCCTTTGTTACTAATTTTTCTATGAAAGGTCGAAGTTCTTTTGCTTTTGCTTCGGTTGTTTCAATTTTTCCGTGAGCAATAAGAGAAAGAGCTAATCCTTTTAACAAAGCATTTCTCTGATTCTTACTTCTTCCAAATTTTCTTATATTATTGTGATGTCTCATAATTACTAATTTAAATTCCTAATATTATTTAAGGGTTATTCCGTGATCTCCTAATATTTTTTTGATTTCTTGAATCCCCTTATCACCTATTCCATCTATCTCAAGCAAGTCTTCTTTTTTCTTTCTTGCTATTCCACCAATCGTTCTAATGTTTGCACTTGTTAGAGCGTTAAGTGTTCTGGTGGATAGATCCAATGTATCGATTCTTGTTTTAAGAATATCTGTTATTTCGTTATCTTCCTCGTCTTTAATTTCTTTTTCAACAGATTTTTCTTCTTCTTTTACCTGTAAAACTTTTGTTTCTTCTTCAAATCTATTTTTTACAGCATAACCAAGTATTGCTTGAAGTTGTTCAGTCATGATAACTACAGATTTTTCAAAAGCTTCTCTTGGTGTAATTGTGCCATCTGTTTCAATTGTGACTCTCAATCTGTTGTGGTTTGTTTTATCTCCGACTCTCATGTCTTCGACATCATAAGAAGCTCTTCTTATTGGAGTAAAGATAGCATCTACTGCTATAACCCCTACTTCGTTTTTTTCTTTTTGATGAACATCTTTAGGTACAAAACCCAAACCTCTTTCTATTGTCATTTCTATTGAAAGATTTGTCTTTGTAGTTATTTCTGCTATATACAAATCTTTGTTTAAAACTTCTACTTGTCCTGAAGTTTCAATATCAGAAGCGTGTATTTTTTGAGGACCCTTGATATTTAATTTTACTGTTTGTGATTCGTCAGTATTTAGTCTAAATCTTATTTGTTTTAAGTGAAGAAGTATTGTTATTACATCTTCTTTCACGCCGTCAATTACAGAAAATTCATGATCTACCCCATCTATCTTTACATAAGTAATTGCTGCACCAGGTAGAGAAGAAAGTATTATTCTTCTTAGGGAATTACCCAAAGTGTATCCATAACCAGGATAAAGGCCATCTATTTCATAGACTCCCTTAGTGGAATCCTCAGAAACCACTGACATTTTTGATGGTAAAATTATGTTTAAATCAGACATATTTTTATGGTGTTATGAGAATATATTTCTCAAATTATTTATAAAAATTAACCATGATTAATTAACGACTATAGAATTCTAGAACGGTATTTAGATCAATAAAGCCTTCTGTATTTTTTGGCTTGCCTTGAACTTTTCCTGTTAAGGTATCAATATTAAATGTTAACCAATTTGGGCAAGTATAATCTTTTAGTTTGTTTGCCATATCGGTAAACAATACACTTTTCTTGCTTCCTTCTCTCACAGAAATTACATCTCCTACTTTTACTCTTAGAGATGGTACTGTTGTTTTTTTGTTGTTTATAACAATGTGTCCATGAGAAACTATTTGTCTTGCTAGTCTTCTTGTACTTGCAAGTCCTAGTCTGTAGACAACATTATCTAATCTATTTTCTAGATTTTCATATAATACAGAAGTAGCAGTTTCTCCTTTTGTTGAAACAGCTTCTTTTATGTAATTAGAGAATTGCTTTTCGCTTATGCTGTACATAAATCTAACTTTTTGTTTTTCTATGAATTGCAAAGCATATCCTGACAAAGGTTTTGATTTTTTATTTTTAGAATTTTTTGCATGTCTAGCTTCAGATGCTACGAACTTAGCTGTTTGACATTTCTCAAACACTCCAGCTCCCAATCTTCTTGCTATTTTATATTTTTTAACTTTCTTCATACTTTTATATTTTAAACTCTTCTAGGTTTTTTAGGTTTAGGACCATTATGAGGCACTGGTGTCATGTCGCGAATTTCAGTGATTTCTATATCGAAGGCCATAAAAGCTCTTATTGTAGGTTCACGACCGCTACCTACTCCTTTAACAATAACATCAACTTCTTTTATTCCTAAAGCTTTAGCTTTTTCTCCTATTACAGATCCAGCTTTAGAAGCAGCAAATGGTGTTCCTTTTTTGGCAGCTTTAAATCCTAAAGATCCAGCTGAAGTCCAAAACAAAGCATTTCCTTCTTTGTCTGTCAAAACAACTTTTGTGTTGTTGAAAGTAGCTTCTACATGTAATGTACCAGCTACAATTTTTTTCTTTGGAGCTCTTCCTGATTGTTTAGGAGTATTCACTACTGATACTTCTTCAACATCTGAACCCTCTTCTTTTTTTACAGTTTTTATCTTTCCCATAGTTAAAATTAAAATAATAAAGTAGTTAAATAATCCTAAGTTTTTTCAGTCTTTCTTCTACCGCTTCCCATAGTCTTTCTCACATTTCCACGAACTGTTCTAGAATTTGTTTTTGATCTTTGTCCTCTAGATGGCAATTTGTGCATATGTCTAAGACCTCGGTATGCTTTAATATCTTTAAGTCTTTTAATGTTTGCAGAAATTTCTCTTTTTAGAGTTCCTTCTATAGATAAAGATTCTATAATCTTTCTAATTGCATTTTCTTCTTCTACTGTCAAAGAATCTGCCTTTCTGTCTTTGTCTATGTTTGCTTCTGCTAATATTTTTCTAGCTCTAGAAATACCAATACCATAAAGGCAGGTCAATCCAACATCTAGATGTTTATTATTCGGAATAGTTATACCTAAAATTCTCATATTATATAAAATTATTGCTTTTGCTTATGCTTAGGGTTAGAACAAATAACGCGAAGATGACCGCTTCGTTTTATTAATTTACAGTCTTTACAAATTTTTTTAACTGATGCTTTTATTTTCATGCTTTAAATTAAATGCAAACAAAAATATAGGGTCATAACCCTCTATATTTTTATTTGAACATACAACATTCCATACTACACTATTTTTTGTAAATTAGCAAGATTAGGAATTAAATTCTCTTTGTAATTCTACCTTTGCCACCGTAAGAATCTAAAAGAACTTCGACTTTATCTCCAACCAAGACTTTAATGCGATGCATTCTCATTTTGCCTGAGAGATAGGAAAGAACAATTTTTTCTTCCCCCAAATCTACCCTAAAAAGAGTATTTGGTAGTGCCTCTATAACAGTCCCTACGGCTGTGTTTTTATTATCTTTTTGATTCATTAGTAACTTGAAGAAGTATAACAAAAAAAGTATTTCTCGTCAATCTTTATTTAATTTTTATATATATTTTTGAAGGGTTTGAAGGATTTGTATTCTTCCAGAATGGAAAAATTCTTAAAGAAGCTTTTGAAATCCCTATATTTGATCTAAAAATAACGCTTGAATCCTCTTTTTTAATAGATGCCAATTCCTTTTTTATTTTATCCTGATCTGGATTCCAAACAGCCTTCAAGTTACCATTTATTATAAAAGAAAATCGAGACATATCTTTTTTAATAATTTCATTGTTGTTTCCAAAAGAAAAATCAAGGTTGTTTATGTTTCCAAGATTTATTTTAGACATATCTTCTTTTTTAACATCAGGAAGCATTTGTTTGATAATATTTTCTCTAAAACTATCTTCTTTTAAAAGAACAGCTGATAGCTTGCCTTCAATTTCTATTTTTGTTTCTGGGTTTTCAGATAAAATAGATTCATCAAATTTATATTCAAAATTTGTAGCTCCTTTATATAAAACATATTTATCTGGAGTTAAAGATTGTACTTGTTTAAAAAGATCTTGCTTAAAAGAATTTTCTGCTATTTCTTTTATTTTATTTTTATCTTCTTCATTTAAATAATAAACAAGGCCTTGTTTTCCACCCACAAGAGGATCTTTTAGCTTGCCGTATATTTTGCCATACTTTGTAGTTCCCTTAAAAGAATTTATATAAAATTTTTCTGGTGTTCCGTTATAATTTTCTCCTGCCAAAAAAGATGTTATACCTATTTCAATCTGACCTGGAATTATTTTGTTGTTTATTTTTTTGTAACCGGGGATTGAAACTGTCTTGTTAGTTTTATATGTTTTTCCTTCATGATCAGAAATATATGTTCCAGCAGTTATTGTTTGGTTTTTTGTACTAAACTCATTGAATAATACAATAGAACCAGAGGCTTTGTTTGAAACTTCTTTAGCATCTGTTAGGATTATTGTTTTTTCTTTTTTAAGACCAGCAATCATTATTTCAAAATCAACAAAATCTTTTTTATCTGCATTAAAAATTTTATTTTTGAAATCAATATTTTCTTCTTTTGGAGATATTGTAACCCTAGAACTATGGAAAATAGTTCCTACTAAAAATAGTATTGAAAAAATAAAAGATAAAATAAAAAGTATCTTTATCTTGCTCGTGTCAATTATTCTTTTTTTAATTCTTGGTGTTGAATAGATTCTTTTGTTTTGATGAAGTGTTTCGTTTTTGTTTGATACATTTTTTGATTGGATTTTCTTGCTTAAAAAATCAAAATCTTTTTCAAGTTTTAGAGTGGCCTCTTTTTTTATTTTTGAAGTATTTAAAACAACACTCTCATCTTTTTCTTGTAGAGTTTGTGGTTTTTTTATTTTTTTAATTTTTAGATCTTCAAGTATTATTTTTGGCATAAATCAGATAAAGATATTACTCCTATCATTATAAACGGATCATGAGATCCTTCTGTATAAAAACATTTATTTATTAATTCATTTTCGTCTAAAATAATAACTTTAAAAGTATTATTTAGGGTTAAATCTTTTTCAAATTTTTTATTTTTGAAGACACCAAAAAACCAGTTTCTCATTTCATTATCAATCGTCAAAAATATTGTTTTAGGAATTGTTTTAATATTATCTATTTCAAATAAAACTTTTTTAAATTCTTGAACCCAAAAAGACTCTACTTGCTCCATCTCTATTTGTATTTTTTCTTTTAAAGATGAGGCCATATTGTTTTGGTAATACAACCGAAACAATTCTTCGGCGTCTCGATTTTCAATTTTAAGACTTAAGGCAATATTTTTAATTATACTATTTTTTCCAAAAGGAAATGATTTCTTATTCTCTAAATAACTTTTTTTAACAGAACTAACCTCTGTAAACTCACCCCCAATATCCAAAATAAGATATGTCTCATATTTAGGATAATTGTTTCTTATCATTAAAAAAGAGACAAGAGAAAAAGGTCTTAAGATAATTTGGTCAACATTGAAAAACTGCCTGATAATATCTTTGGATTTTTCTATAAAACTTTTACTAGATACAGAATAATTGATATCCATATCTACAAAGTTAAATTTTTTACCAACAGGATCTTCTATGCTTTCATTGTTTAGTCTAATTTCAGTTATTAATTTTTCTATAACAATTGTTTCACTACTATTAATTGAATTATTAATAGATGTTGTCTCATTTTGAAAAATATTATCAGCAAGCTCTTTGGTGAAGCTGACTTCTTTTTTTGATATGTAATTTATTTTTTTAGAAAATGTTTCTGTCCAAGGGCTAGTTAGAGTACAAAAAACATTTGAAATTTTACCAGGATTGGTTTTAAACAGATATTCCGAAGCTTTTCTCAAACACTCAAAAATTTCTTTTTCGTGAAATTTTTTATTATCAATATGTTTTTTGATTTCATATCTACAAGATTTTAATATCACAGGTGTTTCGTCTTCATTTTGAGGAAGATAAACAATAGCACCTCCGACACTTCCAGACCCTATGTCAAAAATTAAAGTTTTCTCTTTTGTTTTTTTTGAAAAAATGAAATTCATTTTATTCTAATATTGCTTTTATTCTTCTGATTCCAGAAGCAACAGCTTCTTCTTTTAAAATTTTGAAAACGCCTAAATCTTTTGTGTTTGATGCATGTGGTCCACCGCAAAATTCTTTAGAATAAACATTTCCTTCTTTATCTTCTATAAAATAAACAGACACGGTTTCTGGATATTTTGTACCAAACTCCATCTGAGCACCAATTTCTATTGCTTGAGAAAGTGGCATTTCTTTTTTAACAACATGTAACTCTTTTTTAATTTTTTCATTAACCCAGTCTTCAATATTTTTTTTCTCTTCATCTGTTAGCTTCCTTTCAAAATTAAAATCCAATCTCAATCTTTCTTCTGTAATATTGCTTCCTTTTTGTTTGATATCTTTACTTATTAAAGATTGCAAACCTGCTAAAAGTAAATGGTGAGCAGTGTGAAGGTTTGTTGTTTTTTCTGAATTGTTAGCAAGACCTCCTTTAAACATTGCAGTTGTAGACTCTCTTGATAATTCTTGATGCTTTTTAAGTTTTTCCTCAAAATCAACTCTATCTATTTTAATAGATTTTTCTTTTGCAATTTCTTCTGTCAATTCTATAGGAAAACCATAAGTTGAAAATAATATAAATGGATCTGTTCCTTTTTCAAATTCTTTTAACCCTTTTTCCAACGTTTGTCTAAATTTATTCTCTTCTTTTTGAATTTCTTCTTTTATTAATAAACTATTTTCTAATAATTCATTATAAAATAAAGAATATTTTTTAATTATTATATCTATCAAATTTTCTAAACCAAGAGAAAGACCAATAGAATCCTTAAATCGAACAACTCTTCTTAATATTCTTCTTAATACATAACCTCTACCAGTATTGGAAGGCAAAACACCATCACCTATCATAAAAACAGCTGTCCTCGTGTGATCTGCTATTATTCTATAAATTCTCTCGTCTTTTAGGGTTGAATTATTTGTTATTGTTTCTAGTATTTCTTTAAAAAGATCTGTTTCAAATACTGTTCTTACTTTTTGCTTTACCATTGTTATTCTTTCAAGACCCATACCGGTATCAACATTATGTTTTGAAAGCTTTCCTACAACCAATCCGTCTTTTTTTTCGTACTGCATGAACACATTATTCCAAACTTCTAAGACTTTGCCTTTTTCGTCAGCATCAACAAACTCTTCATGAGAAAGATCACCAAGAGCCTCTTCGTTTATATCATAAAATATTTCAGTATCTGGCCCACATGGTCCATTATCACCAGCACTCCACCAGTTATTTTTTGCTGGAAGATAATAAATTCTATTTTCAGGTATATATTTTTTCCAAATTGAAGCAGCTTCATCGTCTCTTGGCGCATTTTTATCACCTTCAAAAACTGTGACATACAATCTTTCTTTATCTAAACCCAAGCCTTCTTCTTTATTTGTTAAAAAATCAAAACTCCACTTTATTGATTCTTCTTTAAAATAATCACCCAAAGACCAATTGCCAAGCATTTCAAAAAACGTCAAATGACGATTATCCCCTACATCTTCTATATCTCCAGTTCTAACACATTTTTGAACGTCAGCAATCCTTTCTCCCATAGGATGTTTTTCTCCAAGAAGATAAGGAACCAATGGTTGCATACCAGCAGTATTAAATAGAACAGAAGGATCATTTTTAGGTATCAGAGAAGCGGAAGGTATTATTTGATGTGCTCTGTTTTTAAAAAAATTTAAATATTTGTCTCTTATTTCGTTTGAAGTCATTTTATTCATTATTATCTTCTATTAATGGAGTTGTATCTTTAAAAAATCTTGTTCTCTTAAGTGCCGCTTCAAAAAACCACAATGCAACAAATATAAATAAAGTTAGAGATGTTGATATTATTGCTATTTTAAATAAACCAAAACCAGCTGCCATACCAATACCAGCAGAAACCCATAAACTTGTAGCAGTGGTTAGACCCATTAATTTAGAATCTTTTGCAAATATTAACCCTGTACCTATAAAACCAACACCCACAACAATCTGAGATACCATCATTAAAGGATTTAAACCACTAAAACCTGTGTAGTAACCAATCATTTCTTCTGATATAACAACAAATAGTGCAGACCCTAAGGATACCAAGGAAAAAGTTCTCATTCCTGCTGTTTTGTGAGCCCAAGATCTTTCTATTCCAATAATTAGACCCAAAAACATTGCCAAAACCAATCTTGTTAGTATATCTAAGGTTGTTAAGTCTAGTATGTTTTCCATATTTTTATTATATCAAAAAAATTAATTAATAATTTATTATTATATTATAACAGATTTTTTAGACAACCACACCTCCCCCAACACATATTTCATTGTCATAAAAAACAACGGATTGACCACTGTCAACAGAAATATCTTGTTCAAAAAAAACTTCCAAACTTTTCTCATTTATTTTTTTCAAAAAACAATCAACAAACAAACCATGATATCTTATCTGTGCCTGATATTTTTTTGTTTCTTGTATATCGCTGTTTAAATTTAAATTATTGCAATTTATAATCTTTTTTTTGTCTATATTGTCTAGTGTTTTTCTTTCAATTGGAGATTTTTCTGAGACAACAATTGTATTTGTTTCTAAATTTTTTGAAATAACATACAAAGGTTTATTTTTTTTAAACTTCTTATCTATAAAAAATCCGTGTCTTTCACCAATTGTAAAAAATGTAGCCCCTTCATGACTCCCTACAATCAAACCTTCTTCATTTAAAACATCACCCCTTTTTATTTCTATGTAATGTTTCAAAAAATCTTTCATATCCAATTTTCCAAGGAAACAAACTCCCTGGCTATCCTTTTTAAAAGCATTTGGTAATTTAATTTTTTTAGCAATTCTCCTGACTTCTTTTTTGTCTATATCTCCTATTGGGAAAAGACAGTGTTTGAGGTCTTCATTGTTTAATGTCCACAAAAAATAAACTTGATCCTTACCTTGATCTTTGTTTTTTGCTAAATAAAAATGATCATTTTTATTTAATAGTTTTACATAGTGACCAGTGGCAATAAAATCAGCCCCTTTGTTTTTTGCAAAATTCCAAAAAACACCAAATTTTACCTCTCTGTTGCACATAACATCGGGGTTGGGAGTTCTTCCTTTTTTGTATTCTTCTATCATATAATCAGCAACTCCATTTTTGTATTCTTTGGTAGCATCACATTCTAAAAAAGGAATATTTAAATGAGCACAAACCCTCATGGCATCCCTCCTTTCTGTTTTCCATGTACATTCTATAAAATCAGGACTCCATGTCTTTATAAAAACACCAACGACTTCATATCCTTGTTCTTTTAAAAGCCAGGCGGCTACAGCAGAATCAACACCACCAGAAATACCTACAAAAACTTTTTTATTTACTTTTTTTGCCATCTTGAAAAAATTCCACATGGTAACATTATTTTAGATTCTTTTTGTTCAATAATTAATTCACCGCTTTGTATTTTACCTTTGTCATTAAAAATTTTTCGTAAATTATTTTCATATACAACACTAGAATAACCTGCAGTATATCCGTTTATCAAAAAAAAGATAGGATCTTCCGATAACAACTCTTTTGTTAATTTTATTAATTCCAAAAAATCTTCTTCTATTTTCCACAATTCATCTTTTGGACCGTGCCCAAAAGAAGGAGGATCCATAACTATGGCATCATATTTTCTACCTCTTTTAATCTCTCTTTTTAGAAAAGTAAAAACATCATCTATGATCCACCTTATCTTAGCATTTTCTAATCCAGAAATTTTGGCATTTTCTCTTGCCCAAAAAACTGCTTGTTTAGATGCATCTACGTGGCACACAGTAGCTCCTGCTTTTGCGCAAGCTAAAGATGCACCTCCAGTATAAGCAAAAAGATTTAAAACACTGACTTCCCTTTTTTCTTTTAAAATTATGTCTTCCATCCAAGACCAGTTGAGAGATTGTTCAGGAAAAAGACCTGTATGTTTAAAAGATGTTGGTTTTATTATAAATTTTAGCCCACCAATCTCAACAATCCATTCTTTTGGTGTTCCATTTTTAATAGACCATTTTGTTTTTTTGCCATCTCTAGAAAAGAACAGATCTGCATTTTCCCATTCTTTTTTATTTAAACTTTTTGGCCACATAGCTTCTTTATCTGGTCTAGACATTATAAAAGAACCAAACCTTTCTAGTTTTGCATTTTCTCCTGAATCTAAAAGTTCGTAATCTTTTTGTTTTTGTAATGTTAAAATCATTTTTATTTTAAATAGTTTTTTATATTTTTTAAATGACCACTATAATCAACTGAAAAATGAGAAGTGCCATTTTTATCGTGAAGATAATATAAGTAAGGACTACTTTCTGGTTCAATTGAAGCTATTATAGATTCTAGACCTGGGTTATTCAATGGATATCTTGGTAAACCTTTTTGTTTGTAGGTGTTTTTGTCTACATCTACCTGTAGAGGCATGTCCATATCTATTCTTTTCCAAAGTATCCCAGAAATTATCTTATTATCTAAATCTCCTTTTGCTTCTCCCTCTAAAATTGAAGCCATTATTATTATATCAGAAGGAGATCTTGAAGAATACTTTAACTTATCTTTTATTTTCTTAAATCTATTTTCAAAATTTAAAGACATTTCTTCAGATATTTCCTCTGTATTTGTTAGTGGGAAAATAAAGTAGGTATCTGGAAATAAAAAACCTTGCTTGTCTTTATTGATAGACAAAAATTTATCTTTGTTAAAATTTACTAAATTATTTTTTTCAAAAATTTTAGCTATATCTTCATTGTTTAAACCTTCTCTTATTGTTATTTTTAGTGGTTTTATTTTATGATCTGCTGTAGCCAACTGCTTTGCTACCATTAAAAAATTAGAATTTTTTGGAATCAAATAATCTCCTGGTTGAATTTTTGTTTTTTTGTAAAAAACTCCAAAAAATTTTTTAAAGAAAACCTCATTTTGGATAATATTTTTTGTTTTTAGTTCTTCAATAATGTGTGAAGGTTTTTCATTTTTTGAAATATGGATTAAAACATCTTCTTCTCTTTTGTTTAAAATAGAAGATACGAATAGTACAAGTATGATAAAAACCGAGCAATAAAAAATTATTGCTCTAGTCTTTATTTTAATGTTATTTTTTACGAGATTAAACATAATCTAAAATGGTAAATTTGCTGGTGGTTTTGAAATTCTTGTTTCTATTCGTTTTAGACTAGGAGTAGAAGATACCATTCCTGGGAAGTGATATATACTTGCAAGTTCTTCCGATGATAAAACAAAAATATTTCTTTTTTCTTTATTTATAAAAAACTTAATAAAAGTAGGATAGTCTAAATCATAAGAAAAAGGAGGATTGAAAAACATTCTTGTTCTATAAAAGTTTAGAAAATCTCTTTTTGTTTTAAGTAGTGTTTTACCTGTAGGGTCTGCCCATGCTGATTCAAACTCTGTAGCATTTACAACCGTTAACTCGTTTGAATAAGAAAGAGAATATTGTCTAAATATGTATTTTGCTGATTGTTTGATTTTATTGAAAGCAGCTTCCTCAACCTGTTTTTTATCTGAAAGTGCTATCATTCTTATTCCACAATCAAAATGCAATTGGCCTAAATGATCGTTTATAGATTTAACTGTCTGCTCTATTGTTTTTGGTGTTTTAATATCAATATCTTTTTTTCCATCATCTGTTTTTTGAATTTTAGTAAAAGGTTCATGTATTTTTTCTAAAAATTCTTGAGCTGCTTCAATAAAATCAATTTTCTTATCCTTTTTTTCACTGTAATATTTTTTAGAATTTTGTTTTGTTACTATTTGAATCCACATTTGTTGCCCAAAAGACAAAGAACCCATAAATTCTATTATTGGAGTAATTGGGTCAACTTTAAAATCTTCTTCTATTCCAACTCGCATTTCATCCCCATAATTTTTATAAGTTCTTATAGGTAAAAAATCTTCTTTTTTCTTTTTAAATTCGCAACCCCACATGTACCAATCTGTGTTTTTTTCTATCTGAGGAACATTAAAAACATAATCCTCTACTTCTACAACTTTTGCTTGAGGGTATTGAGCATATATTTGGGTTTCAACAACATCTCTAATATCTTTTGGAGTTCTTATAAAGAATCTAATTTTTCCATCAATAGAAACAATCTCAAAGGAAACACCCAACTTTCCATCTATTGAGTTTGAAAAAAACAACTCCATAGCTGCTGGTGTTTTTAGCATTTCTCTAGGAGTATTAACTTCAAGTAAAATCCAAGAACCTTTTTTGCCTTCTAGCTCTTTTTGATAATGAGACCAAAATTTATAAGCAAAAATTCCTAAGGGTATAGGCATTAAAAAACCAACTATTTTTAGTAGATACTCGAGTGCTAACTGAAATAAATTATTGTTTAAAAGATTTTCAAGCATAATAATATCCCTATATTTCTATAGGGATATTATATCATAGAATATAAAGCAAACCAATTTTTAAGCAACAGTATATTCTCCTTGTTTGTTTTTCTTAAAATATTTTGCGTTTTGAAGGTTAACCAAAATTGTATTCTTTTTAAGATATCTTTCTTTCATTACTTGTTCAATAATATCTTCTTTTGTCATCGGTCCATTTTTCTTTATCAAGTCCTTGATAACATCTCTAACAACACCTGTTTTGTAACCCCATTCAGACAAAGCATATATTCCTCTACCTACTAAAACAAAACGTTTGTCTTTAATAAGTTCATTGTGACAAGTTGCTGTGTGGCATTTTTTTCCAAAAGTATTTGTAATAGCTTTAGCAACTTCTTTGAAATGCATTGGTGATCCGTGTTTTCTCATCATTAAAAACGCGTAATCTTTTATGCCTCTTGTTTTAACTCCTGAAGAATTTATTTTTCCCCATTCGCCAAGAGGATTTTTGTTTATCTTTTTTGAGATAGACAACCATCTTTTTGCGATCTCTTCATTTTTATATTCTTCTGAAATTTCTTTTACTTCATCTAAGAATTTTGAGATCAGATCACTTTCAGCTATCAATTCTTCATCGCTCAAGTCTTCATAAATCTTATGTAGAGCTTTTTTGATTTTATCTGAAGCTTCTGGATTTATTGTCCAGTGTGTTTTAAAGTGTTCGTCTTCTTTATGTTTAATAAAATCATTTCCTAGTGTTAAAAAGAAGTGTAAGTAATTTTGAGTAAGCTTATCTTTTGCCAAGTGATCCAAAAGCTCTTGTTCTGAGACCATAGCCCCAAGAGAATGCATCATTTTTTTAAGTTCTTCAAATATATCTTTTTCACTTTTAAAAGTTTCAGATTTTCTAATTAAAGATATTGCAGTGTTTTCTATTTGTCGAACTCTCTCTCTTGTTATTCCGTATTTTTTTCCAATAGCTTCAAGAGTTTTTCTTTGTGTATCGTCAGACAAACCAAACCTATTAACAATAACCTCGTAAGCTCTTGGTTGCAATCCAGCAAGCATTTTTTTTGTTACTTGCTTTGGTTTAAAAGTGATTGAAGTAGTCATTTTGGGTAAAAATTAAGTTAAATTTATTTTTTATACAAGAAAACAATATCATTATTGTAAGATAAAGTCAATAGTTCTATTTTTTTAAATTAGATTTAGCTTTTGCTCTATCTGATTCTTTTAACAACTTTTTTCTTAACCTTACATTTTTAGGTGTTATTTCTAAATATTCATCGTCTGCCATTATTTCCAAACCTCTTTCTATACTTATTTTATAAGGAGGTTTGACTGTTATAGCTTCATCTGATCCAGAAGCTCTCATATTTGTCAGCTGTTTACCTTTAGTAGGATTAACAGTCATTTCATCTCCTTTAGTAACATTACCAACAACCATTCCTTCATAAACATCATCTCCGTGCTCTATGTAAAGAATTCCTCTTTCTTGAAGAGTCCAAAGAGAAAAGGCTACTACTTTTCCTGAAACCATAGAAGTCATTGAACCGACATCTCTTTTCTTTATTTCTCCTGCGTAATTTTTAAATCCAATAAATCTTGAGGCCAATATCCCCTCACCCTTAGTATCAACTATAAATTGTCCTCTATAACCCAAAAGACCTCTTGTTGGTATTTCCATTAATATTCTAACAATACCGTCTTTTTCTGTCATGTTTGTAATCAAACCTCTTCTTGCTGTTAATTTTTCAATAACAACACCAGAAAATTCTGATTTTACATCTATAGTAACTTCTTCATATGGTTCAAGTTTGATTTCATTTTCCTCTTTTATAATAACATGAGGCTGAGAAACTTGAAGTTCGTATCCTTCTCTTCTCATATTTTCAAGCAAAACAGCTATGTGCAATTCACCTCTACCATAAACAAGAAAACCTTCACGTTCTTCTTGGTTATTTTGATTTTCAAAATCAACCTTAAGCCCAACGTTCATTTCGAGTTCTTTTTCTAATCTTTCTCTGATCTGTCTACTTGTTACATATTTACCTTCTTTACCAGCAAAAGGAGAGTCGTTGACCAGGAAGTTTAGAGATATTGTAGGCTCGTCTATTGTAATAGATGGCAACGGATCTGTTTGATTTGAATCACATATTGTTTCTCCAATATAAACATCAGGGATTCCTGCAATCAAAGCAATATCACCTGCATTTAATTCATCAACTTCTTTTCTGTTTAATCCTTCAAAGGTAAACATTTTAGAAATTTTAGCATTTCTTGTTTCTCCGTTAGGTTTTTTAACAAATATTTGATTAATATTTTTTATTTTTCCAGAATAAATTCTAACAATAGCTAATCTTCCTAAAAAATTATCATAACCAAGGTTAAATACTTGAGCTTTAAAAGGTTCATCTTTATTTTGACTAGCTTCTTTTACTTTTTCTAAAATTAAATCAAATAAAGGAGATAAATCTTTTGATTCATCTTCTAGTTTTGTCTTTGCTATGCCGTCTCTACTTATACAGTAAACAACTTCAAAGTCCATTTGTTCTTCTGTTGCTCCGAGCTCTAAAAATAATTCTAAAACTTCATCATGAACTCTTGCTGGATTTGCGGCTGGTTTGTCTATTTTGTTTATGACGACAATAGGTTTAAGACCTAGTTCTAAAGATTTTTTTAAAACGAATCTAGTTTGAGGCATTGGACCCTCTTGGGCATCTACAAGCAAAAGAACAGAATCTATTGCTCTTAAAACTCTTTCCACCTCAGATCCAAAATCCGCGTGACCAGGAGTGTCTACTATATTGATTTTTGTATTCTTATAAACAACAGAAGTGTTTTTAGAATAAATAGTAATTCCTCTTTCTTGTTCTAGAGCATTTGAATCCATTGATACTCCTTCTTCCACCATTCCGCACTGCTTCATCATTTGATCTGTTAGAGTAGTTTTACCGTGGTCAACGTGAGCTATAATTGCAATATTTCTAATTTCCATAATAAATAATAATTAATTTTACAAAAAATAAAATCGCCAAAAGGCGAAGTAATCTTACCTTTATATTATATCATATATTTATAAATAAGTAAACAAAAAAATTAAAACAGTTTTACAATGTCATTATAAGTCACAAGTATCATCAATAAAATCAAAATACCAAAGCCAATAGTATTAGACCAATTTAAAAAATTTGTTTTAATTGGAGATCCTTTAATTTTCTCTATCAATAAAAACAAAAGCCTACCACCATCCAAAGCTGGAAATGGTATTAAATTAATAACAGCAAGATTTATAGATATTAAGGCGGTAAAAGAAAGCAAATAAACAAAACCAAAACTAGCAGCATCCCCAACAACACCCACAATACCAATAGGACCAGTAATGCTAGACAGGCTTCCTTGTCCAACTATTGATTTTTGAATTAAATTTATAAAATTGTTTAATGTATCAAAAAACATAACAGAAGAAAATTTTAACCCCTGCCATAGAGCCATGTGTACAGGCAATTTTAACACCCCAACCTCATCCATAGAAAAACCAACCATCACTTGATTATTTTCTTTGTTATAAGAAGGAATAACAGAAATATTTTTTACTTCTTTTGCTCTTAAAAGAGAAATTACAATATTTTTGTTTTCGTTTTGTTTTATAAAATCAACAACTACTTCTGGTTCTGTAAAATCTTTACCGTATTCTATTTTTTTGCTACCTTCTTGAAGAGATAAAATTTGATCACCAGTTTTTAGGTCTGCTTTTTCAGCAATAGACGAAGGCATAATACTGGTTATGGTTATTGATTTATTTTCAATATTATATCCATCTGGAACTCCAGAGATCGATGACGGTACGCCAAAAAGAAAACTTGTCGAAAGCAAAAACCAAGCCAAGACAAAATTCATAAAAACACCAGCAAATAAAACTGCTGCTTGCGCATATCGAGGTTTACTAGTAAAACTTCTTTCTATATCTTTTTTGTCTTCATCCTCTAATCCATTTTCTCCGTGAATCTTTACATAGCCACCTAGTGGTATTAAGTTTAATTTATACATTGTCTCTCCTATTTTTTTACCAAAAATCTTCGGAGGAAAACCAAAAGAAAACTCATCAACTCTCATCCCAAATTTCTTAGCAGCAAAAAAATGACCAAACTCGTGGACAACAACAAGGACAAAAAGTATTAATATAAAAATCAAAATATTCATTATCTTATTTTAGCACATTTAAAACAGCACCTAAAGTGCTGTTTTAAATATTAGTTTTCCATTAAATCTTTTTCTTTTTTCTTAAAGATGTCTTCCACTTCTTGATTGGCATCATCTACTGCTTTTTGAATTTCTTCTTTTGCCCTCTTTTGTTCATCTTCAGTCATATCTTCAGTAATATCTATTTCAGCTTGTCTTAATTTTCTAATGCTTATTCTAGAATCTTCTAATTTTTCTTTAATTATTTTTACTAGTTTTTGTCTGCTTTCTGTTGTTAACATAGGAAAAATAACTCTTACTCCATCACTATCAGACAAAACAGAAAGGCCAAGATTGGATTCATTTATCGCCTTTTCAATGTTTTTAATTTGTGTTTTATCCCAAGGAGCAACTCTTAAAGTTTTAGCATCTTCGGCTGTAACCGAAGCCACATTTTTGATAGGCATTTTACTACCATAACTTTCAACAAATACATTGTCTAAAATAAGAGGTGTAGCTCTACCTGTATGAACAGAACCATATTCCTTTTGCAACCATTCATTGACCTTTTTAAGTTCGTTTTTAAAATTTTGAGTATTGTAAGCCATATTTTTTAATTAAATTATTATTGATATATTTTCTAAAATCATTTTAACAGAAGCCCCTGGACTATTCAAATATTTTTTATTTTTAGATATTTTTTCTAACACATTTGCTGTCTTAATATCTTTTTTTTCTTGAAAAATTTTGTAATAAAATTTCTCAATCTCAGATAAAAAAACAATTGCTTTATCTCTAAGAAAACCACTGTCGTCTTCTTTTTTGTTCAACTTTATAAAGTCAGAAACAAAATCAAACCTATCTTTCAACTTCAATTTTATAAAACTTTCAACATCATAATAAAGACTATTATCAAGCAGAGAAAGATAATGAACTCGAGACATCAATGTGGGTATAATATTTGATGTATTTGGAGTTATTACAATAAAATAACTTGATGGTAGTGGTTCTTCTAATATTTTTAAAAAAGATTCCTGAGCTTCTTTGCTTAAAAATTTAGCAAAAATTATACAAACCTTATTTTTATTTTCAATAGGTTTGTTTTTATACCAATCTCTCAGCGACAAAGAATCTTCAATTGAAAAAGTGTCAAATTTTCCAAGAAAAACATCTAGGCTGTTTTTATTTACAAAATTATTAATTTCAAAATAATTTAAAATATCATCAACCAATTTTTCATCTTGGCTTTCTATTATATAACCATGGTGTATTTTTTCTGGAAAAATTTTTTTAAAATCCATTTTATAAAGGAAATTCTTCTTTTAATTGATTTGAATAATAAAATTCATAAGATATCCCTCCATAAGTATAATCTATTTCTCCAATTTTTATAATAGATCCACCAACTTCAGGTTTTTCCTTGGGAATAGATTTTGAAAAACCAAGATTAAACAAAGTAGACAATACTTCTGGCCTTTGATCTATTGGGAAACCAGCTTTTTGCCACTGTTGCATTATTTGTTTTAAATAAAGAGCTGTATAAAGATAAGAATAATAATGATTATGACTATCTGTAAAACGCGACAATCTCTCTTCTTCTGTACCATTACCATTTGGATAATCTAATAAATTTTCATATTTTTTACCTAAATAAAAATCACTATTTTGATCTTTTAAATTTATTTCAATTTTTTTGGCTGTTTCTGTTTTTATACCAGAAATACCATAAGAAAATTGAGTATAAGTACCAAGAATTTTTAAAGGCTCAAAATACTTTTTAAAAGATTCTCTATTTGAAGTAAAAAATCTAAATTGTTCAGAAATAACACTAGATACCAATACTCTAGGATCAATATCTGCTTCTTTTGAAACTTTTAGAATAAGATCTTTATCTTTGATTAAGCCTGATTTTAATGTATTCCATTCAGAAGAATCCTCCCATTTATATTTTGTATTTTCTGAAAGTTTAACTCTTTCTTCTTTTTTTTGAGTATTTTCAAAAAACTGATTTCTCTCATCAATAGAACCTTTCACATTTGTTAAATGCAATTTCATAGCAACAAAAACACCAGCAAAAAGAAATCCAATAAAAGCAAAAACATAAAGCCCTACACTAAAAAGTGTTTTTATTATTTTTTTTAAACTATATTTCATAATTATCTTTTACTTAAAATACTTTTTTTGTATGTATCCAAATGATTTAGAGCCTCTCCTGTACCCTTAGCGACACACAAAAGTGACTCTTCTGCAACCCTAGCTTTTACGCCTGTTTTTCTATAAACCAAGTCGGCCAAATTCCTAAGCTGACTAGAACCTCCTGTCATAATAATTCCATCATCTATAATATCAGCAGATAGTTCTGGAGGAGTTTGGGATAAAACTTCTTTAATAGCCCCAATCATTATTTTTAATTCTTTATCAATAGCTCTCACTATCTCATTTGTAGATATAACAGCTGTTCTTGGTAACCCCTGAATATAGTCTCTTCCTTTAACTGTTATTGTTAACTCTTCTTCAAGAGGTATAGCTGAGCCAATCTTTATTTTTATTTGCTCTGCAGTCTTATCTCCAATAGCTAAATTGAAAGTTTTCTTAATGTAATCTGTTATAGCTTGATCAATTTTATCTCCGGCACACTTAACAGAGGTTGAAGCTACTATGCCTCCTAGAGATATAACAGCTACATCTGTGGTTCCTCCTCCAATATCCATAATCATATAACCTCTTGATTCTTGAATAGGTATTCCAGCACCTATTGCTGCCAAAATTGGCTCTTTAACAACATATGCATTTTTTGCTCCTGCTCTAATAGCAGCTTCAACCACAGCTCTTCTTTCGGTTGATGTTATTCCTGCTGGTACAGAAACCATAACATCAGGTTTAAACAAATTAAAACGTCCCAATGTTTTGGAAATAAAATGTCTAAGCATAGCTTCAGTAACCCTGTAATCAGCTATAACCCCATCTTTCATCGGACGATATACAACAACACTCTCTGGTGTTTTTCCAACCATTTCTTTTGCTTCTGCTCCTATAGCCAAAATAGTATTATCTTGTTCTGAAACAGCAACAACTGAAGGTTCATTTAAAACAATACCTTTGTGAGGCATATAAACCAAAGTGTTTACTGTTCCTAAGTCTATTCCTAATTTTTTTGAAAAAATGCTCATATTTTTATATATTGAATATTAACATATATCTTTAAAATATTAAAGAATCTACTAAATAATCTGTATATATGATAGGATATAAATGTATGTATATAACCACTGTTATTCCAATCAAAAAAGGGACACAAAAAGAATATCTTAGTTACTTTTCTTCTGAAGACATCAAAAAAGGGACAATAGTTTCTGTGCCAATAAGATCTAAGACTGAAGATGCAATAGTAGTAGGAACAGAAGAAGCTAAAAATCTAAAAACAGAAATAAAAAATAATTCTTATCAATTAAAAAAAATTATCAAAATAAGAGGAGAATCCCCTTTTGATAATGATTTTTTTGAATCTTGCGAAATAATTAAAAAATATACCGTCAGCAACACTGGTATAGCCATAAAAAACTTAATACCAAAAATTTACATTGAGAACATTGAGAAACTTTCTAAAAATGAAAATGATTTTTCTAAAAACATAAATTCTCATGAAAAATTAATTTTTCAATCAAATCAGAGTGACAGATTGGCTTTTTACAAAACACTAATCAGAGAATCTTTTGCAAAAAAAGAATCAGTTTTTGTTTGTCTGCCTACTATTTATGATATCAATCTATTTAAAAATGAACTTTCAAAAGGTATTGAGCAATATACCTACATATTCAACAGCGAAAATACTCCTAAATATTTAATAGACAAACATAATGAATGTGTAAACAAGGATCACCCTGTCCTTATTATTGGTACCGGAAATTTTTTATTTATAAAAAGAAATGATATTAAAACTATAATTCTTGAAAATGAAAGCTCAGATGCCTACAAACAATTTTCTAGACCTTTTATTGACATAAGAAACTTTGTTGAAGTTTTTTCTTTTATCAAAAAAATAAAACTTATACTTGGTGATACAATTCTTAGACCCGAAACTCTTTTCAGGCACGAAAGTGGCGAACTCAGTGAAATATCTTCCCCTTTGTTTAGGATCATCGACAATAAAAATCCAACAATCATAAACATGTCTGAAAACAAAACCATAAAAGAAAAGGAATTTAAGATGATTTCCGATGAAGCTTATTTAAAAATAAACCAAGCGATAAAAGACAATCAGTCTATTCTTCTTTTTACAAACAGAAAAGGATTGGCCCCTATTACTGTATGTAATGATTGTGGAAAAACCCTATTATGTCCAAACTGCAATGTCCCTGTTGTTTTATACGCCCCAAAGAAAAAGAAAGAAGATGATACTTCTCGTATTTTTATGTGTAATAAATGTGGGAAAAAAGAAGAATCTCTAATAAATTGCCCTTCGTGTTCGAGCTGGAATTTGGTACCTTTAGGAATTGGTACTGATAGGGTTTTTGAAGAAATTTACAAAAATTTTCCAGATAAAAAAATTTTTCAAATTGACAAAGAAAATACAAAGACAAAATCTGAAGCAAAAAAAGAGATAAATCTTTTTTACAAAAACCCTGGAAGTTTCTTGATTGGAAATGAGTTAATATTTTCAGTTTTAGATAAAAAAATAGACAATAGTATTATCGTTTCAATTGATGGGCTTTTATCTATTCCAAATTTTAATATAAACACAAGAATAATTAATCTTATTGAAAGACTCAAAAACATAACCAACAATGAGGTAATAATCCAAACAAGAAATTCTGAAAATAAAACACTTGAATCAATATCAAACGGTAATGTTCTTTTTATTTGCAGGAATGAATTAAAAGAAAGGAAAATTTTTGGATATCCTCCTTTTAAAAGACTCATCAAACTTTCTTTTGAAGGAACAGCAAAGGAAACAGAATTATTAAAAAAATTCCTCGAAAAAGAACTGTCAGAATATGAACCACAAATATTTAGTGCTTTTGCTGGAAAGAAAAAAGGTTTTTATATAACAAACACTGTTTTAAAAATAAATATTGAAAAATGGCCACTTATAGAATCTTCTAATAAAAAAATAGATGACAAACTTTTGTCTGTACTGTACAGTTTGCCACCATCTTTTTCTATAAATGTAGACCCTGAAGATCTAATTTAATTTTTTTATTTTTTAGTAAAGGCTTCCTTGGGAGATAATCCTGCGGCTCTATGTGCTGGCCACCATCCAGAAACAAAACCTATCAATATTGAAAAGGCTAAAATTAAACCAATAAACCACAAAGGTGCCATAAATAAAGAAATAGAATCTCCTCCAAAATTTTTAGAGAATAAACTTATTATTAAGTTTAATATTTTTCCACCTCCAACTCCTATAAATATACCTCCAAGCCCACCCATAAGACCCATAATAGAAGCTTCTACTAAAAATAAATTTCGAACATCTTTATCTGTTGCTCCCAAAGATTTTAATATTCCTACTTCATATATTCTTTCCAAAAATCCAACAAGCATTGTGTTGAACATACCAATAGCTGAAACTATTAAGGCGGTTATACCAAAAACACCCAAAACAATAGTAATAATGTTTGTAAATTTTCTTGCTTGTGTTATAAGGTCTATTCTGGCCGATACAATAAAACCATCTGCTTGCAATTTATCTCTCAATCCTTCTAAAACTTCTGTATCTTTTGCTTTAACTAAAAGTTTACTATAAAAAGGTGGCTCTTTATCTAAAGCATCTGAAAATAAAATAGCCATTGGAACAAGAGATTCATCATTCATAATACCAGATATTTTAAGCGGTTCTTTATTGGTAGCCTCTTCAAAAACACCACTCAAATTGTCTTGATAGAAAACTTTAAAATTAGCATTTTGTCCAAGAGTTGTCTCGTCTACCGGTAAAGACAGTGGAGCAAGAGTTTGCCCAGAGACAACGATTCCTGGTTCTTTAGTGTTTGGTATTTTACCAATATTAGGAAGAGACCCTGAAAGTCTAAAATAAGAAGGTTCTACAAGAAGTGTGTCTATCAACAAGCTGGAACCATCTTTCCCTACTGCCATTTCTCCAAAAAACTGAGCAACCGAACTCACTTCAGATACACTTTCGTAATTTTTAATTTCATCAACCAGAGATTTTTTAATATAGATATTACTTTCTGTTGGATAAGAGACCTCCATTGTTGTGAGAGAGTCTTCGGTGGTCATCAGTTTACCTATTAGAATATATTGTAATCCATAACCCAAAGACACCAATAACAAAACCGTTGCTATACCAACAGACATACCAAGTATTGTTAAAATAGCTCTTTGAGGTTTATTTTTAAAAGACCTTAAAGAAAGGTTTGCTAATTCACTAAATTTTAATTTCTTATTGTCCACTTTCTTTTTTTGGTGATTCCGATTCTATCTGACATTTTTCATCACCTTCATTATTTATTATTAATTCCAATTTTTCAGACATTGTAGAAGCAGCTCTGAAAGAAAGACCTACTCCAAACTTACTATTTGCCATATCTAAAACTTGTACAAATTTATCTTGATCGATATTTCCTCTTAATCTATCGGCTATTGTCTGATCAAGTGCTTTTATTTGCAACTCACTTAGTTTACCATTATATCCTTCGGTGAGCCATGTTCTTATACTCTGAACCTCATGATCTATAGGCAATTCTGGCTTGCTTTCTATTATATTATAAACACAGCTAATATCTTTTCTTTTATCTATGACTTGCTCTACAAATTCGGCAACCCTTGTTACTTTTTTCTTCCACAAACCAACTCCTCCTTTTTTAAACGGAGATGATATTTTTTCAACAAACTCTTTTGTGTCTATCTTATTTTCAAATCTATCATTAACAAAAGACTCAAATCTCGTAATCTCATCCATTGAGTACCCTCTAAGTAAAAAGTTTGCCAATATTCTAGCAGAAGCTTTCTCTTCAATAATTCCCCTTTTGTCAGATTTTTCTTGTCCAGACATCGATTTTATTTGACTGACTAGATGTTTAGAAATTGTTTCTGCCACATTTCCCCTATCTACTTTTTCCACACTCAAAACAGTTCCGTCTTTTACGTGAAAAATAGTTTTTGCGTCTTTCAAGCTCCATGCTTCGTGAGTAACCATAATAATGGTTCTTCCGTCTTTTTCATTTAATTCTCTAAGGAACTCCAAAACAATTTTTGCGTTTACAGAGTCCAAGTTACCAAGAGGCTCATCTGCAATAATTATAGGAGGATTATTCGCCAAAGCCCTAGCAATACCAACTCTTTGTTGTTGTCCTCCTGAGAGTTCATAAGGATATCTATTTGCAAAAGGTGTTAAGTTTAATCTTTCTAATAACTTTTTTGCTTCTTCTTCTGCTTTATTTGAATCAACTCCAACAAAAAGCATTGGCAAAGCAACATTTTTAACAACAGTTAAAGATGGCACCAAGTTAAACTGCTGAAAAACTATTCCTATGCCTGTTTGTCTAAAAACAGCTAATTCTTGGTTTGATAATTTTGATATATCTTTATTGTTTATCAAAACTCTTCCTTCTTGAAATCTATCAATACCAGATAGTGCATATAGCATAGAAGTTTTTCCACAACCAGACGGCCCGAAAAAAGCAGCATAGTCACCTCTTTCTATGTCTATACTTATATTTTTTAAGGCATGAACTTCCATTGGCTTCCCTTTTTCATACCATAAATTTAAATTTTCTATCTTAATTATTGAATCCATAAATTTTATCAGTAAATGCAATGACCTCTTTCGGCAACATTTGTCCCTTGATCAAGTATCCATCTATCCCTTCTTCTTTAAACTTAGACTCAAGCTCATTATCATTATAGCTAGAGTATATTATTATTTTAATATCAGAATATTTTTTATTTGATTTTATTTTTTTAACAAAAGAAAGAGATCTGTTTATTTGCTCTTCAACAGAATTATCTTTACCTTTTTCTGGTATTGTCACGTCCAAAAAAACAGTATTTGGCCTAGTCTCACTATCTTCAATAAAGTATATTGCTTGATCGTAGTTTGACGCCAATACTACTTCATATATATCACTTCTTCCGTGAATCCAAAATATATCACGGAAGTATATTCTCATCATCTCATCATCTTCGATAAGAAGAATTCTATTCTTTAGTGGGGTTGTCATATTATAACAATATTTTATCTAACATTGTTTATAAAATTAAATGTATCATCAAAGTTTTTGAATATTACATCAACTATAGACTCGGTCTTTTTAGGAGTAATGATTGTTCTTACTGGAGGTTTGGCTGTATTGCCTACTTCGTCAGTTGAAGAAACTGTAAATCTGTATACTGTTCCTGGTTTTAAAACTGTCAGTATTACAACATGGTTTTTGGTAAGTTCTTTATCTTCTTGTTTATTAGCCAATTCTCCATTATTTGACCCAGCTCCTTCTTGATAATAAACAGTTGAAGTAGAAGGTTCATCTGTTTGCCAAGAAACTATCGTTTGAACCTTATCTGTCCTTCCAGAAACAAGAGCATTATCAACTTTTACATTTGTAATCTCTGGAGCTTTTTTATCGACAGAAGTTTTTGCATTTATAACAGAACTACTCTCTAGAATATTTCCTTTTGCATTTATTCCTGAAACAGTAATTTCATAAGAACTTCCGGGTTCTAGATTTTCTATTTTTACACTATGAGATGTTTTTTTCTCATCTTCTACTAGTTTTGCACTCCTTCCTGTTTTAATATTTTTATACTCAACAATAGAAGATGCAGGTTCATCTGTATACCAAACAACTGTAAATGAATCCTTTTTTATATCCAAAACAGAAGCTTGTATTTTAGATGCCGAAGTTGTAAATGTAAAATCTTCAGACTTACCTACAACCTGAGGCAAAGAAAAGGCTTTAACTATATAATGGTATTTAGTATTTGGTCTCAAGCCTTTAACGACAATTTCATGAGCCGTTCTTTTTTCTGACGAATCTGAAACTTCATTATCGTAAGGATTTTCTTTTGATGAATCATAAGAAGACTCAGAAGCAAAACCTATTATAGGGAAAGATTTTATATTTGTTTTAAATTTTATTTTTGCAGAATTTTCTGTAATTTCTGTAACTTCCGGTTTTCCAATAAAAGGAGGAGCAAGTGATGGCAAAATAGACTCAATTGTTGATTCTATTTCTTTTTGGAATTGTTCAACGTTATCTATTTTCTGAAGTTCAGAAATATCTTCACTCATAAACTTCGTTGTAAATGACTGATTGTCAGATTCTCCTGTATTGTTTGATTTATCTATAGCAGATATCTTAAATTGATATTCTGTACCAAGAGCCAGTCCTGACAATCTTACCCTGTGACTTTGTGACCACTCTCCGTTTCCAGAAACTTGTCCGTAACCCTTGTCTTTTCCGTATTTTACAAAAGATATAGTATCTTTGTCTGTATTAAAACTAATAACAGCGCTAAAAGGAGTTATATCTGATATTTCTATGTTTGATATCACAGGAGCTGTTGAGCTCAATGTACTAAATCTTGCTTTATATGCTTGATTTTCTGCCAAAATTAAATCATAAAGCTCTTGAGCCACACCCACAATTCCACCTCCACCTTTGTTGATTATAACTTTTTCTTTTTCTGGAGTTTCAAAGACATACTCGTTGGAAATTGTTTTATTACCTTTTTCATCTGAAGATTCTATTACATAATAATACTGAGAACTTTCTTCTAAATTACTAATAGAAATCAAATGAGCATTTGTAAGTTTGTAAATAAATTCAGAAGACTCACTATATTCTCCTTGGCTTGTTCCATACTTGATCTTACCATCTGCTGGTTCGTTTGTGTTCCAAGTAACAACAACTTGACTTGCAGTTTTTACAGGAACACTAACGTCTGAAATTATTGGAGCTGTAGAATCAGCACCTGTTCCAAACATATAATAACTTCCACCATTTGCACTTTCACCAACATTTCCATTTTCGTCTGAGCTGTTTACAACATAATAATACAATTTATCTGGCAAAAGATTTTCTATTTTTACACTGTGCGACAATGTTAATTCTGGTGAACTTGTAGTGACAGGAGATTCCATGTTTGGGCTAGATGAATATATTACAGTAGAAGTCGCAGGAATATTAGTAACCCATGTGACAATAACGCTTGTATCAGATTCTCCTCCAGAGCTTACAGTAGATATTATAGGACCTTGTGTTGTTTTGAAAGATGATTCACTGACAGTAGTCTCTCCTTTTAAGTTTGTAGAAGTTGTCTTAAAATAATATTTTGTGTCAGGAGTAAGATCATCCAAGTAAACACTGTGATTCAAAACTTTCTCCAAACTTTGTTTAGATCTAGAATAAGCACCCTCCGTACCGGGAGATATTTCTCCGTATTCTATCAAGCTGTCTGTATAATCAGCTGTTGTCCACACTATTCTTGCACTTGTAGATTTGATACTACTTCCGCTTATATCTGTTACAGCTATTTCATTATCTAAAATAGTGTAAGCGTGTGTTATTGAAGATCCTAAAATTGCATTTTTTGCATTGGTAATTTTTAGTAAAATACTTTCATTTTCTTCAAACAAAGCATCATCAAAAATCACTATTGGTATTGAGGTATTTGTTGTCCCAGCTTTAATAACACCATTTCTGGAAGAAATATCATAGTCTATAGTAGAACCTTCAGCAGAACCACCCATTACAGCAAAATCAAAAGAAATATCTTCTGGGTAAATATCTGAAATTGTAACCAAAACATTTGCAGAGTTTATATCTTCTTTACCTTGACTTACAGTAGAACTAAAATTAATAGTTGGGTAAGTGTCATTGTCCAATATCGTATATGTAAATATTTTATTTTG
>JACCEE012007221.1_pt1 | contig 28186 bp, 22 predicted proteins | sample 7449931 | NCBI WGS metagenome assembly JACCEE01 (sample SAMN15323457, study PRJNA562643) | freshwater metagenome | isolation source: river surface water | place: USA:Blue River Watershed | collected 2017-08-19 | reverse complement strand
TCCGGTCGGCCACCTTATTCAGTTCGGTCACGTAGATAGAACTTTTCACGGTAGGGTCGAGAAAGGCTACCAGCGTGTCGATATCGTGGGCACTCATCTCCTGCGAAAACTGCATCAGCGCGATCAAGGGCGAAACTGTCGATTTCGGGTGTTCGCGGATAAAGTTTTTGGCATATACCTGTTGGTTTTGCATCATGGCTTCGAAATCGATCTGAGCTTTCTGCATCCCGTCCTGGTCGCCCGACATCTGGGCTTGTATGTAGCGTTGCTGCATCTCCTGGGCCTCTTTCGAGAGGGAGATCAGCTCTTTCTGGAAAAGCTGGAACTCGTCGTTCGATTTCGAACCTTTCACGACTGTTTTATCGAGGCTGTCGATATTGGCTACGATGGAGAGTTTCCCGTTTTCGGCAAAGAAATTGGCCACTACCGACTGAGGGTCTAATGCGACGATGCGCAATTCGGGAAGGTCGGATTTACCTTTTAACTGGAATTTTCCGTCGGTAATGGTTGCCGAATCTTCGGTAACCCATTGGCCATCGGCATATTTCATCAAACTGATTTTGCCGTCGGCTTTTCCTTTGATTTCGCCTTTAATTACGAAGCTGTCAGGCTTGGCGCAGGAGAATAGTGCTGAGAGGGCCAGCACAAACAATGCAATTTTCTTTGTCATCTAAATTCTGGTATTAATTATTCTTGTATTTCTGTATGCTGATTCGGCAAATGTATGAAAACATTTAGATATTCAGTGTGATGCAATGATCTTCACGATAACGTTCCGAAATATTTATCGAGCAACTGGCGTGCGGCAATAAACGAGCTGATTTGGTCGTTCAGCACCTTTTGCTCGTATTCGGGCAGGTGGGTTTTGACGTGGCTATGGTGGTAGAAGTGTTGGCGCAGGGTTTCGTGAATGGTCTCGTACATCCAGTATTTGGCCTGCTCGCGGCGGCGTTCGTCGAAGTAATGGTTTGCCTTGCTCATGTCGACATAACGAAGGATGGTTTCCCAAACCGCTGTTACCCCGGTGTGGTGAATGGCCGAGCAGGTGAGTACCTGTGGCTGCCAGCCCGAAGGGGTGGGCGGGAAGAGGTGCAGCGCATTGCGGAAGAGCGATGCTGCAATTTGTGCCCGGTCGTAGTTGTCGCCATCGGCTTTGTTGATCACGATAGCATCAGCCATTTCCATGATTCCGCGTTTGATTCCCTGTAGCTCGTCGCCGGCACCGGCTATCTGCAACAGCAGGAAGAAATCGACCATCGAATGGACGGCGGTTTCCGATTGTCCTACCCCCACGGTTTCGATAAAGATGGTATCGAAGCCTGCTGCTTCGCAAAGAATAATGGTTTCGCGGGTTTTACGGGCTACCCCGCCCAGCGATCCTGCCGAGGGGCTGGGGCGGATATAGGCGTTGGGGTCGGACGAGAGTTGTTCCATGCGGGTTTTATCGCCCAGTATCGACCCTTTCGAGCGTTCGGAACTGGGGTCGATGGCCAGCACAGCCAGTTTCTTTCCGTTGCCGGTGAGGTATTTCCCCATCGATTCGATAAAGGTGCTTTTCCCGGCCCCGGGGACACCGGTAATGCCAATCCTGACCGATTTTCCGGTAAAGGGCAGACATTTGATGATAATATCCTGTGCCAGTTTCTGGTGTTCGGGCTTACTGCTTTCGACCAGTGTGACGGCCTGGCTCAGCAAGGTGATATTTCCCGAAAGGATACCTTCGATATATTCGTCGACGGATAATTGGCGGCGTTTGTTTTTCTTCAGAAATCGGCTCACCGATTCGGCACTGACCGATTCGGGCTGGGCTATCCCTTTGTTGACATTCAGGCCGATATAGGCCGGGTCGTTCTCAGGGTGATCGATATGGTGATGGTTGTCCATGGGTGCAAAATATGGTTTGGGGCGAATTTACAACTTTTAGCAGAGGCGTTTCCATTCCATCGCGGAAAAGAAGGATTGTCCAGCTGCTTTTTGTGGAAAGATAACGTTGCTTAAAAATATTTTCCCGCAGATTACGCTGATTTTGGCAGGTATATCTGCGTTGTTCGGCGTTATCTGCGGGAGATAAATCTCAGCCCCGTAAGGGCTGTCCAAAATTTTTACAGCAACGAAATGCTATTGCGCTTTTTTTACTGTCCCGGTAATACGCAGGATAGTTGTAGGCGATTTGGGATCGTTGGTAATAACGGTGATGGTTTTGTTTTGCATTCCTGTTTTGCCGGTAGAATCGAAAATGGCTTTCATGGTGGTACTTTCGCCCGGTTTAACCATGTTCGAAGCCGGGTTGACAGCCGTACAACCGCACGAGGCTTTTACGCTGCGGATCAGCAAATCGGTCTTCCCTTTGTTGATGATGCTGAAGGTGTGTTCGGCTTTTTCGCCATCTTTAATTTCGCCAAATTCAAATACGCGGGTATCGAAATCGATAACCGGGGCGTTGGCCAGCTGGCTGGCAGTCAGCTTGGAGAAATCTTCTTCGATGGTGGCACTCACACTGAAGGCCTGGTTGTAGTTTTCGGTGCCATTGAAAAGCATATAGATGCGGTTCATCTGGAAGCCGAAGTCGCTCACTTTAGTGGCATCGTAAGTTACCACGATGGCACCGGTACCTTTGGGCTGAATGGTTTCGGGAACAACTTTGGCCGAAAGAAACGCAGGTGTGGTTTTAAACCCGATTTTGAGGGCTTCGGTTCCCGGATTATAAATTTTAAGGGTATCGGTCTTCTTTTCGGTGTTGGCAATCTTAACGAACGAAAGGTGGTTGGTTACCATTCTGATTTTGCCTACTTCGGTGGGATATTTATCTTCCATCGAGAGGACTTTTGGGGTAACATCGCCCATAATTTTTAACACAACCGAACCGGTGGCTATGTTGGCAACAACAGTTACCGTTTTGGAGAAACTGCCGGGGCGGTTCAGCGGGTTGTACGATACCTTGATAAATCCGGTTTTTCCCGGAAGGACAGGTTCTTTGCTCCATTCGGGGGTGGTGCAGCCGCACGAGGCATTTACACTCGAGATGATTAACGGCACTTTTCCCTTGTTGGTAAATTTGAAGTCGTAAACGGCGGGGCCGCCCTCTTCCTTAATTTTCCCAAAATCGTGTTCAATTTTCTCGAAGGCAATCTCGGCCTGCGATTGGGCATAACAATGCAGTCCCAATCCTGAAATGAAGCAAACGGTCAGAAAAAGAATGAATTTTTTCATTTTACAATTATATTTAATTGACAATCAATTTTATATTAGGCTTATTATATTGCTGGATGCGATATAATAATATACAAAGCTAAAAAAATTATCATGTCAATACCAAAATTAACAACAAGTTAACAGCTTGTGGGGTTGATTTTATTGCTGCCAGGGCCTTTATGCTTTTTCGTCGCCAAAGAGAACCCCGAGGTTGCGGGCTTTTTTAATGAGCGGGTGGCCGGGCTCCACGAGGCTTAGTTTACCGCCTACTTCCGACAAATCGACTGCATGTAACACTCCGCCGCTGATGGCTACCATGTTGCCATATTTTTCCTGGGCAATCAGTTCGGCTGCATAGGCACCATATCGGGTGGCCAGTATGCGATCCATGGCCGAGGGGCTGCCGCCACGCTGAATATAGCCCAGACGGGTGTCGCGCGTTTCGATTCCGGTACGTTTCTGAATTTCGTAGGCAATATAGTCTCCGGCCTGTTTGTTAGCTGGTTTGTCGATGCCTTCGGCTACCACTACAATGGAGTAGGGTTTCCCTTTTTTAAACCGTTGTTCAATCGATTTGCAAACACTTTTGATATTGAATTTGATCTCTGGAATCAGGATTACGTCGCCTCCGCCGGCCATTCCGGCATAAAGGGCAATCCAGCCAGCGTTGTGGCCCATCACTTCGATGACCATGGCCCGCTGGTGCGAGTTGGCAGTGGTATGCAGCCTGTCGATGGCATCGGTGGCAATGGAGACGGCCGAATCGAATCCAAAGGTGATATCGGTGCCGTACACATCGTTGTCGATGGTCTTGGGGATACCAATCACGTTGAGCCCCTCTTTTTGCAGCAGGTAGGCCGTTTTCATCGTGCCGTTTCCGCCAATGCAAACCACACAGTCGAGCCCCAGCTCCTGATAGGTTTTGCGTATCAGTTCGGGTTTGTCGTTAAACTCTTCCCCTTTTTCAATTTTGAACGGTTTTTCGCGCGAAGTGCCAAGTATCGTCCCCCCCAGGGTGAGGATTCCCGATAGTTTGGCCTCGTCGAGTTCGACATACTCTTTGCGGATAAGGCCGCTGTAACCTGCAGTAAAACCGATAACTTGCATGCCATGTTCGATGATAGCTGTCTTACCCACTCCGCGGATGGCGGCATTCAGCCCCGGACAATCGCCGCCGGCTGTCAGAATTCCAATTCTTTTGGACATACCTGATTGGTTTTTGATGATAATTTGAAAAAGTACAACAAAATTAACATCATAACCCCCTGATGGTTCACTGAACCGGCAATATTTACATAGAATTAACCTGGCGCTCTTTTCGGAATGGCGCCGCAGTATTTCTGGGATTGTTTTTTATTGTTTATCAGCTATTTTGATGGATGATCGTTTTTTTGATCCGGTGATTTTATATCGACAAGGTTGTCTTGGTGAAAGCCACGCCAACGCTTTTTTTTGGTTGTTCGAAGGCGTTGATTTATGTTGAATATAAAGGGCTTGATTTGATTAAAATTTGTATTTTAGCCAACAGAAAACCAACTTTCAATTCTTAATTCACACTATTTAAATTGTTATCAATGAAAAGAACAATTTTAGTTATGGTTGCAGCCGTTCTGGTTATGTCGGGTTGCAATAACCAACCCAAAAAGGCCGACGACAAGGCTACAGGCGATACAGCCAAAAGTGCAACTGCTGAAGCGGCTCCGCTTAATGCACTGACTGAAGAAGAAAAGACACAGGGATGGATCCTGATGTTCGATGGCACTACCAGTCAAAACTGGAGGGGTGTAGGCAAACAGAATTTCCCTGCAGCATGGATTATCGAAGACAACAGCCTGAAATGTACCGGTTCGGGCCGTGGCGAAGCAGGAGCTGCCGATGGTGGCGATATTCTTTATGCTCCGCAGCAGTTCTCGAATTTCCACCTGAAAATGGATTGGAAAATCTCTGAAGGCGGTAACTCAGGCGTATTCTACCTCGGCAAAGAGGTGGAAGGATGGCCCATTTGGAAAACAGCTCCTGAAATGCAGGTACTGGACAACGACCGCCACCCCGATGCACTGTTGGGTAAAGACGGCAACCGCAAAGCCGGTTCGCTTTACGACCTGATTCCTGCCCAGCCGCAGAATGCCAAGCCTGCCGGCGAATGGAACAGCATCGAGATTATTTGCTATCAGGGTACCGTTGTACACAAAATGAATGGCGAAACCGTTGTGGAATATCACCTCTGGACCCCTGAATGGAACGAGATGGTGAAAGTTTCAAAATTCCCGGGTCTGAATCCTGACTGGGCCAATGTACCGAAAGAAGGTTACATCGCGCTACAGGATCATGGCAACGATGTTTGGTTCCGCAACATCAAAATCCGTCCGTTATAATTACCGCCCGGATATCATCAAAAAGGTTGCCCGCAAGAGCAACCTTTTTTTGTTGTTGGTTTATTTCGGCGAGTAGGCCGAGCCGTTCAATATTTTTTGATAATCGTTGTCGTCCATCAGTTCGGATAATGTAACGGTTGGGTTCTTTTTCATGTATTTTCTTACGATTTGCCATCCGATCCAGATACCGGCCCTGCCGGGTGACTCGTTGGTGAAGACAGAGGTAAAAGGGGCAGGATTGATAAACCGAAGGGTCGTCATCCGGTCGTTTTGGTAGAGCAGCCGGTTTTCGACAATATATGTCCACATGGCATTCTCGTGCTGGTGGCACCACTCCAGTTTTTCGGCGGTGTATCCAATTTTCAGTTCGTCGTTGCTGTCGGGAAACATCGCATCGAGAAAATAGAGCAGCTTTCCGTAATAAATGAGATTGGCCAACAGGTTTTCGTCTTCAATTTTCCGGCCAAATTCCGACATTCCCCAGGCAAAAAGGGCATCGTAAGCTATCTTCTCGGGGAACATGGTTTGCCGTTTGTATTCGGGCAGCGCCAGTTGTGCGTAAAGTGGGTTGTCGGCTCCAAGATAGTTGTCGAGGCTGATACCTAATGCATTGGGAAGCATAATGGCCGACTGGTTAAAGCCTGAAACAAAGGTATATACTCGAGGGATCTCTTTCTCGGGAAAATGGTAATGGTAATAGCCGAAGGCCTGACCCAGTTGTTTCTCGAGCGTTTTCAGGTTGGGAAAGGTTAAATCGACTGCCTCTTTGGCACCAAGAATTGCGGAGTCGGTCAGAAAGGATTGTAAATAGAAGAAGTAGAGCGAATCGGAGGGCAGCCCGATGGCGATAACCTCTTGATTATAGGCATCGAACAATTCGCCATATTTGGCCTGCAGGATAGCTACCTGCTTTGCTTCGTTTTCGGGTGTTACGGCAAACAGATCGTGGTCAAGCCTGTCGATGGTTATCTCCGTTTTGATATTGGAGATATCGACTTTCAATGGGCTGCGTTGACAGCTATTCAGTAAAAGGATGGTCGCAATTGCCAGCAATGCTGGTGTCAATGTTTTCAACAGCAATTGATTATATTTCATATTTATTTGCAGTTTCAGCCCTTTTCGTCCGGGGTATGGCGCTACAGGAGATAGTAGTACTGATTTTTGACTATTTTTGTTGATGCGAAATTGAAAAAAATATAATGGCCTGCAAAGGCTTTGTCTAACAATATTTGATCATGAAACGATTTACCATCATTGCAATAATGCTTCTGCTGGCTTCTACGGTCTGGTCGCAACCCAAAATAACGGCTACATTCATAACCAGTCCGCAACTGTCGTGGTTGGCCACCGACTCGAAAGAGGTTTCGCAGCAAGGTAGCCGTTTTGGCTTTGGTTACGGGGTGGAAACTGATTTCTATTTTGGGGAGAACTATGCCCTGAATACCGGTTTGACCGTCAGTTCGCTGGGCGGAAAGCTCAATTATCATCCCGGCAGCAATTTTAACTTTGCCGGCGAATCATTGCCTTCGGGGACCCGAATCGACTATCGGATGACCCATCTCGAAGTGCCGGTTACCCTGAAAATGATTAGCCGCGATTTTCATCGTGTGAGGCTATTTGCCCAGTTTGGGTTTACCCATTGGTTCAATATCAAAGCCAAGGCCTCGTCGAGCGATGGTACTTTCTCCCTGGAGAGTGTGAAGGAAGAGGTTCGCTTTTACAACCTCGGGCTGAATGTTGGCGGCGGAATGATGTACGATTTGGGTGGTAAAAACTACCTGACGGGTGGCATTGTCTATTCGAACGGTTTTATGGATGCTACTTCGAACCGCGATATCAAAGACGACGTATTGCTGAAAGCTTTCAGAATGAGGATAGGATTTGTATTCTAAAATCAATCACCCGAAATTATTTCTACCTGTATGAAAATTGCCCTTGCACAACTGAATTACCATATCGGAAATTTTGAAGAGAATCAGGCCAAAATCGTTGCTTCTATTGAAAAAGCACGATCTGGCGGAGTCGATTTGGTGATTTTTTCCGAACTGGCTGTTTGTGGATATTACCCGAACGATTTACTTGACCGATCTGAATTTATCGATCGTTGTCTGGCTTCGGTAGCCGAGATCGCCTTGCACTGTAACGGAATAGCCGCGCTTGTTGGAGCCCCGAGTATCAATCAAAGCCCAAACGGGAAAATGCTCTTTAATTCGGCTTACTTTTTAAACGATGGGAAAATAGAGAGCATTCATCATAAAACTTTGTTGCCTACCTACGATGTTTTCGATGAATACCGACATTTCGAGCCAAACCGCACTTTCGAACTGATTCATTTTAAAGGGATGAAGCTGGCGGTAACCATTTGCGAAGATTTATGGTACAACCAGCCGGTGCTGAGTGCTTTTGGGCGCGAGCATCTTTATTCGGTTTGCCCGATGGAAGAGTATTGCCAACAACAGCCCGATTTGGTAATCAACCTTTCTGCTTCGCCCTTCTCTTACAACCAGGAAGAGATGAGGAAACAAATTCTGTTGAAGAATGCAAGCCAATTCCATGTGCCGATTATTTATGTCAATCAGGTAGGGGCACAAACGGAGCTGATCTTCGACGGCGGGTCGCTTTTTGTCGATAGAAACGGCGATGTGGTAAATGAACTGGCCTATTTTGCCGAAGATTTTGCGATTGTCGATACCTGTACGGCCATAATACGGCCTGAGGCTGATAATAAAACAACTATCGAAAAGATTCATGATGCGTTGGTGCTGGGCATTGGCGACTATTTCCGCAAGTCGGGTTTCCGCACGGCAACACTGGGTTTATCTGGCGGAATCGATTCGGCGGTTACACTGGTGCTGGCTGTTGAAGCGCTCGGTGCCGACAATGTGCGGGTGTTGCTGATGCCATCAAAATTTTCGTCCGACCACTCGGTGCACGATGCGGTTGCGCTGGCACAGAATCTTGGGGTGGTTTACGATCTGGTTCCCATTCATAAGATTGTGGAGTCGTTCGACAGCACATTGCTCCCACTATTTACAGGATTCAGGCAGGATGTAACGGAAGAGAATATTCAGGCCCGTATACGCGGCACGTTGCTGATGGCACTGTCGAATAAATTTGGCCATATCCTGCTCAATACATCCAACAAAAGCGAGGCGGCCGTTGGGTATGGTACGCTGTACGGCGATATGAACGGCGGGCTTTCAGTGCTGGGCGACGTGTACAAAACCGATGTATTCAAACTGGCCCGTTTTATCAATCGCGACCGGGAGATTATCCCTGAAAACACGATTCTTAAGCCTCCTTCGGCCGAGTTAAGGCCAGATCAGAAGGATTCTGATTCGTTGCCCGAGTATGATGTGCTCGATGCAATACTCTTCAACTACATCGAGTTGGCCAGAAGCCCGAAAGATATTGTTGCACTGGGCTTCGACGAAGCTACCGTGCGAAGGGCTGTTTTGTTGGTCAATCGTAACGAGTACAAACGGTTTCAGTCGCCGCCAATGCTGAGGGTTTCGTCGAAAGCGTTTGGTTTTGGGCGTAAGATGCCACTGGTGGCCCGTTATGCCCTTTAGCCCTTTGGGTGGCAAATGGGAGGTTGCGGTCGATTTCTTTTTTGATTTGGATAAAATTTATAATTTTGATGTTGTAAAACATTAATTTTCTCTGTATGTCCGAAAATATGGGCTTCGACTCCCTGTTTAAAGGCGAACTCAGCATCTTTAAGCTATTGAAACCTGAAGAGAGGAGTATTGTTGAGAAGAGTTGTGAATTGACCCGCTACCGACGGAACGATTATGTCTTCATGGAAGGCGATGTTCCGGTGGGGATGCAGTATCTGAAATCGGGGAAAATCAAATTGATGAAAGAGGGAATTGGCGGGCGCGAGCAGATTATCCGTATGATTACCGAAGATGGTTTGATTGGATACCGATCGTTGATAGCCGGCGAACCGCACAATGGTACTGCTGTAGCCATCGACGATTCTGAAATTATCAATATCCCGCAAGATGTGATGTACAATGTGTTGTTGCGCAACAACCAGTTTGCTCTGGCACTGCTCAGGGACCTGGCTATCGAACTGGGGGCATCGAACCACCGTACGGTATCACTCACGCAGAAACATATTCGTGGCAGGCTGGCCGAATCGATTATTCTGCTAAAAGAGAAATATGGCTTTGAACACGACAATAAAACGTTGAGGGTCTATCTTTCCCGCGAAGATTTGGCCAATCTCTCCAATATGACTTCATCGAATGCCATACGAACCCTTTCTACTTTTGCGGGCGAGAAGGTGATTGCCATGGATGGCCGTAAGATTAAAATTTTAGACCTGCCGCAGTTAGAGAAGATTAGCAAGCAGGGATGATATGAAAATATTTTTCAACAAAAAAGAGCGCCTTGGCGCTCTTTTTTATTCTTCTTCTTCTTCGATGACAACCATAATGGCATCTTTAGGAACCCTATCGCCTTTTTTGACGTGTACCTCTTTGATGACCCCGTCAACCGGCATCTCAATTTTGGTATGCATCTTCATGGCATTAAGTAGCAGCAGGGCTTCACCCTCTTTGACACTCTGTCCGGGTTGAACAAAGACATCGATGATGGTTCCCGGGATAAACGAACGGATTTCGTTTGGGTCGGCAGGTTGCCACTTCTTCCTTCTTTCGAATTTCTTGGTCAGAAGGGTCAGGTATTTGGCACTGTTCACGACAAATACCTGATATTGATGATTTTTTTCTTCCATAATTGATTAATTATTAATTCGATGTTAATCAGAATGGAGGAATTCCATGTTTCCTGTACGAGCGTTTTTCAACTTTATTCTCCGAAACCTCGAGCGAATGAATCAGCAGGGCACGTGTTTCGGCTGGTTCGATAACCTCGTCGATGTAGCCTTTTGACGCAGCAACAAACGGGTTGGCAAACTTATCTTTGTACTCCTGAATTTTCAACTTGCGCATTTCTGCGGGGTTTTCGGCTTCGTCGATCTCTTTTTTAAAGACAATATTGGCTGCACCTTCGGGGCCCATTACTGCAATCTCGGCAGTTGGCCACGCAAACACGAAGTCGGCACCCAGATGGCGCGAATTCATGGCAATATATCCACCGCCATAAGCTTTACGGATGATAACGGTAATTTTTGGGACAGTAGCTTCGCTGTAGGCATAGAGCAATTTGGCCCCGTGGCGGATAACGCCGGCATGTTCCTGATCGACACCGGGGAGATAACCTGGCATATCTTCGAGGGTTACAATCGGGATGTTGAAAGCATCGCAATAGCGGATAAAGCGTGCCGCTTTATCGGAGCTGTCGCAGTCGAGTACCCCGGCAAGGTAAAGTGGCTGGTTGGCCACAAATCCAATGGTGTTTCCGGCAATACGGCCAAATCCGATAACAATATTTTTGGCAAAGTTCTCCATGATTTCGAAGAACTCAGAGCCGTCGGTGATGGCTTTGATAATGTCGCGGATATCGTAGGGGTGATGCGGATCGGCTGGAACAATCTCTTCAATGTTGATTGAAGCATTGGGTTCGCGAACCGGGAATTTCAGTGCTTTCTTGGCATTGTTCCAAGGAATGTAGGTGATCAGCTTCTTGATCTGTTCGAAACATTCGTCTTCGCTCAGTGCGTAGAAATGGGCGTTGCCGGTAATTTCACTATGGACCATTGCCCCGCCAAGCTCTTCCATCGAAATCTCTTCCCCAAGAACCGTTTTGATAACGTTGGGACCGGTGATAAACATTTTGGAAATATTTTCGACCACAAAAACAAAGTCGGTAAGGGCTGGAGAATAAACTGCTCCACCGGCACAAGGGCCAAGAATTACCGAGATTTGCGGGATAACACCCGATGCTTCGGTATTGCGGTAGAAAATTTCGCCATAGCCAGCCAGTGAGTTCACCCCTTCCTGAATACGGGCACCGCCTGAGTCATTGATTCCGATAATTGGCACCCTCATTTTCAGCGCATGGTCCATAATCTTGGTGATTTTACGGGCATGCATCAGCCCCAGAGAGCCACCGGCAACGGTAAAGTCTTGTGCATAAATACAAACCGGCTGATTGTACATGGTGCCGGTACCAATAACAACGCCATCGCCGTGCAATACCTTTTTCTCCATGTCGAAGTCACGTGCTGTGTGCTCAACAAAAAGGTCGTACTCGTGGAATGAGTTTTCGTCCAGAATGGCTTTAATCCTTTCGCGGGCTGTTTTTTTACCCATTGCCACCTGCTTTTCGATGGCAGATGCTCCGCCACCAAGCTGGGCTTCCTTCTTACGTTTGCGAAGGTCAAGGATGTTTCTTTTTAATGACATAGTTTCTTAATTTTCTAAAGTTTGTCGTTTGAGAACGCAATATTTTTTCAAAAACCGGGAGCAAAAATAGAAATATATTTTCCTGATGATAAAATTTAACGGCTAAAGTTTTATTAATTGGCTATAAATCAAAGAATAGAATTATGTGGTTCATTGTTCGATTATTTCGAAGCCCAGCGGTATAATACAATTGCGATGATCGAGTAAACGATGTTTGGCAACCAAACGGCAATCAAGGTATTGAAGCCTGCTTTAACGGCAAAGATGGTCGAAACCTGCATAAACATGATATACGAAAAACTGAGCATCAATCCTAATCCAAGGTGCAGCCCCATACCGCCTCTGGTTTTGCGCGAAGCTACTGCAACTCCGATTATCGAGAGAATGAAAGTGCTGATGGGGCCTGCTGTGCGCTGGTATTTCTCTTGTTCAAAACGGGCCACATTGTCCACTCCGCGAAGTTTCAAGTCGTTGATGTGGTGGTTGATTTCAAAAAAGTCCATCGTCTCTTCTTTGTCATTCTGCTGGCCAAATTCTGCCGGGTTCAACCGCAGGGTCGTATCGATAGCGGTTCCGGTTTTGATAATTTCGCGTCCTTCAATAAAGTCGCGGACGTAATAGTTGTGGATGGTCCATTTCTTTTTTTCCCTATCCCACTTGATGTAGTCGGCTACCAATTTCGATTGTAAACTTTTCCCTTCGAACCGTTCGAGACTGAATTTATAACCCACGTCGTTGCGGTTGTTGTAGCTTTTCATATACATGTACAAACCGGGTTCCAGCTGACGGTGAATATTCCTGTCGGAATTGATAAATTCGTTTTTAATGTAAGTGTTTCTAAAGTTGACCCGTGCCTCGGTAGCCGGAGGAATAATGAAGTTACCCAATATCCAGGAGAAGGCGGCAATGATGGCCGATGCAATCATGTATGGGCGCATCATCCGTTTGTAGGTGATGCCACTGGCCAGTATGGCTATAATCTCGGAGTTATAGGCCATTTTCGACGTGAAGAAGATTACGGCAATAAAGGTGAAGAGCGAGGCAAAAAGATTGGCAAAATAGGGGATAAAATTGAGGTAGTAGTCGAACACTATTGCTTTGACAGGTGCCTTTTTGGTGATAAAATCGTCGATGTTTTCAGAGATGTCAAAAATGATGGAAATGCTGATAATAAGGGTGATGGCCAGGAAGAATGTTCCAAGGTATTTCTTGATAATATACCTGTCGATTCGTTTTATCAGTTTCTCGCTCATGTTCTCCGGTTAACAGATTATTGAAGATTACAGCCTGTGACGAAGTTGTTTGACCATCTGTTCCTTCCATGTTTTGAAAGAGCCTTCGAGGATACGTTGGCGGGCTTCGCCAACCAGCCAGATGTAAAAGGCCAGATTGTGCATACTGCCAATTTGGGCCCCAAGCATCTCTTTTGCCTGAAAGAGGTGGCGCAGATAGGCTTTGGTATAGTGATGGTCGACAAACGACGTCCCTTCAGGATCGACAGGCGAGAAGTCGTTGGCCCATTTGTTGTTTTTTATATTGATTATTCCACGGCGGGTAAATAGCATCCCGTTACGCCCATTGCGGGTGGGCATCACGCAGTCGAACATATCGACCCCGCGATCGATAGCTTCCAGAATGTTGACAGGTGTCCCTACACCCATCAGGTAGCGGGGGCGGCTTTCGGGAAGGACCTGATTCACGACTTCTATCATCGCATACATATGTTCTTCCTTCTCGCCGACAGCCAGTCCGCCAATGGCATAGCCTTCGCGGTTAAAGGAGACAACATGTTCAGCAGCCCTGATGCGCAAATCGGGATAAACGCATCCCTGTACAATTGGGAAAAGCGTTTGCGAATAGCCATATTTTGGTTCCGTTTCATCAAAACGGGCAATGCACCTTTCGAGCCAGCGCTGGGTAAGGCCGAGCGATTTTTTGGCATAGTCGTAATCTGCATTGCCGGGTGTACATTCGTCGAAAGCCATGATGATATCGGCCCCAATGGTACGCTGGATATCCATTACGTTTTCCGGGGTGAACATGTGGCGAGAGCCATCGATGTGCGACTGAAACTTAGCTCCCTCTTCGGTGAGTTTACGCATTTCGCCAAGCGAGAAAACCTGGAATCCGCCACTGTCGGTCAGGATGGGTTTGTCCCAGCCGTTGAACTTGTGTAAGCCTCCAGCTTTTTCAATCGTTTCGGTTCCCGGACGAAGGTAGAGGTGGTAGGTGTTTCCCAGGATGATTTGGGCCTTGGTATCTTCTTTAATATCGCGGAAATGCACCCCTTTTACGGAACCAACGGTTCCAACGGGCATAAAAATGGGAGTTTCAATGATTCCGTGGTCGGTAGTAATCCTACCGGCGCGCGCCTTTGTCCCCGATGCCGTATGTTGCAGTTCGAATTTCATTTATCCAAATTTCGGCGCAAAGATAGTTATAATAGGCCAATTCTTTCGGGAACGAAACATGGCAGGCAAAAAAAACAGAATTGTGCCGCTTCTTCGCTTCACTTTGTGTATTTTTGGAAAGTTTCAACTTATGATCATGATTGAACTCTTTGGACTTAGCTTTACGCTTGCCGAATTTGCCGGTTTATGCCTGTTTGTACTGGCTTTTCTGGTACAGCTTTTCTACCTGTTCGTGCTTGGGCGTTTTATTTTTGGTAACCGCAAAAAGAAACAGGAAGAAAAATTCCCTTCGGTTTCGATAATCGTATCGTCGCGCAACTTTTCCGAACAGTTGAAAGAGATGTTGCCAGTGTTGCTTTCGCAGGAGTATCCCGATTTCGAAGTTGTTGTGGTAAACGACTGTTCATCGGACAATACTGAATGGACGTTACGCGAGCTGTCAATGCAATATGCCAATCTTAAATCGACTCAAATACATCAGGAGACCGACTTCCCCAATGCTCTGGCTATTACGGTAGGCATCAGGGCGGCGACCAAGGAGTGGGTGTTATTCCTGAACCCGCTTTGCCGTATCTCGGGCGACAACTGGCTTAAGCAATATGCCTCGCGGTTGAAACCCAAACACGAAGCTGCGGTAGGTTACATCAATTATACCAAGGCTGAGGGAAATTCGAAACGTACTTTCCGTTACGAAACTTTCTATTCGTTCCTGATGTCGGGTGCCGCACGCTTGCTGGGGATGCCCATGCCGCTTAACGAGAACAATATGGCCTATCGTCGCGAGATGTTCCTCGGGATGAAGGGTTTTGCGGCAGTACTTAACTCTCCTTTCAGCGAAAACGAACTCTTTTTAAATAAAATATCGCGAAAGAAGAACACCGTTATCCATTTCGACAAAATTACGCCGGCAAACTATGTGGGCGAAGCCGAATGGATCGATGCCGTGAACTTTAAGAAGAAGCAATTGTTAATTAAGCAAAGGTTTAGCTTCGGACAGCGGTTTTTCCTTTTCCTGAATGTTTTCAGCCGCTTGTTGCTCGATTGGTCGATGGTTTTTGTAGCCATCGTCTCGCCGTGGCGCTTTTGGATACTGGGAGTTTGGGCATTGGTACTGGTATTGGAAATCATTTGGCTCGCGGTGGCGACCAAACGTTTAGGCGAGAAAAATATGCTGCCGGGCTTATTGTTATACAACTTTGTTATTCCGTTTATTAACGGTTATTATGTAGTGAATCAACTTTTTACAGGACAAAGGCGAAAATGGAAATAAACCCCAACCTGTCGGGAAATGCGTTAAAGGATATCGAACTGGTTGAGGCTGCCCGTGCCGGCAGCGAGAAGGCCTATGCCGATTTAATGCGCCGTTACAAAGATGCGATCTACTTTATGCTGCTGAAGATGGTGAGTAACCGTACCGATGCCGAAGATTTGACCATCGAAGCATTTGGGAAAGCTTTTACCAACATCCACCAGTATGCCCCTCAATATGCTTTCAGTACCTGGCTTTTCCGTATTGCCTCTAACAATGCCATCGATTTTCTACGGAAAAAGAAGGCCGTGACGGTTCCGCTTGAACCTACATCGAACGATAAAACCGTTGGTGGAGAATACAATTATAATGTCCGTTCGGAAACGGACGATCCGGAAGAGAATTTTATCAGGACGCAAAATGCTGCCATTCTCCGTAAAGTGGTTGCGCGACTGAAACCCCGGTACCGCACCTTGCTCGAGTTGCGCTATTTTAAAGAATACTCCTACGAAGAGATTGCCCAGGAGCTGAATCTTCCGCTCGGGACGGTGAAAGTACAACTGTTTCGCTCGCGCGAAATGTTGTTCGATTTGCTGAAGAACAGCGAAATGTCGCGATAGCTGTGCTATCTTTGCCCCATATTCATCCATATAAATGAGTTTAACAAACGAAAATGAAGCCGGGATTCAGCTTTTGAAGCACCATTTTCCCGAAATGACCGACCAACAATTGCAACAGTTTGGCCGGTTGGGTGAGCTCTATGGCGAGTGGAATGAAAAAATCAATGTGATTTCGCGCAAAGACATTGGCGAGTTATACGAGCGCCATGTCCTGCATTCGTTGGCCATTGCCAAAGTGATACGTTTTTCGCCCGGAAGCACCATTCTTGATGTCGGTACCGGTGGCGGTTTTCCCGGCATTCCGCTGGCCATTCTGTTCCCCGATGTGCAGTTTTTGCTGATTGATTCTATCGGGAAAAAGATAAAAGTGGTCGAAGCCGTTGCCGAAAGTATTGGCCTGACCAATCTCCGGGCCCGTCATCAGCGGGTGCAGGAGATAAAGCAGAAGTTCGATTTTGTTGTCAGCCGTGCCGTGACTGCCTTTCCCGAATTTGTGGCGATGGTGCGCAAGAATATCTCGCCGGTGCAGCGAAATGGTTTGCCTAACGGGATTATTTACCTGAAAGGAGGCGATTTTACTGCCGAATTGCAACCATTCGGGCAATTGGCTGAACTGTTCGATATCCCTTCATTTTACAATACCCCCTTCTTCGAGACCAAAAAAGTAATCTATTTGCCTGTCAGGTAATTTTGACCGGGAATAAATTGTTTGTAAATCGTGAAATGTTTTGGTGCGAAATAAAAAAAAACTATTTTTGCAGTCCGAAATTTTACGAGAAAGTAATAGTAAAACAATAAAATATTCACGAGATGAAAAGAACATTTCAACCATCGAACAGAAAAAGACGGAACAAACATGGCTTCCGCGAAAGAATGTCAACTGCCAATGGTCGCAGGGTTTTGAAAGCTCGCCGTGCAAAAGGCCGCAAGAAACTTACTGTTTCTGACGAGCCTCGTCACAAGAAATAATCGGACGGCTGTCCGATAGCATGCAAAAGGTAAGGAATCAGGTTCTTTACCTTTTGTTTTTTCACAGAAACCCATTTCCGGTTGCTTTTCGTATAATTGCGGTAATCAAATTGTCTATTCATGGAAAATCACATATCGTTGCTTCAACTTGCCGGAACCGACAGCCAATTGATTGATATTGCCCGGAAAGTGATGGAAGGCGGTCGGGTTACGGAAGCAGAGGGCCTGTTGCTGTACGAAAAGGGGACACTCCCCTTTCTGGCTTTTCTGGCCGACAGTGTCAGAAGGCGCATCAACGGGAAGAGAGTCTATTTCAACCGCAATATCCATATCGAACCAACTAACATCTGTGTCAACCATTGTGCATTCTGCTCGTACCGCAGGCGCAAGGGGCAGGATGGCAGCTGGGAACTTTGTGTCGATGAGATGGTACAGAAGGCGGCTACCTATCAAGGTACGGGCCTGACCGAGATCCATATCGTTGGGGGAGTCCATCCCGACCGCGACGTTCATTATTACGCCAATCTGGTTCGCGAGGTAAAAAAAGTTTTGCCCGATGTCCGGATAAAAGCTTTCACGGCAGTCGAAATCGATGCCATGTGCGAATTTGCCGCTGTTTCGGTCAAAGAAGGGCTCGAACTGCTGAAGGAAGCCGGATTGGCTTCCCTGCCGGGGGGCGGTGCCGAAATCTTCGATGAAGCCATTCGTGCTAAAATATGTCCCGATAAGACCAATTCGGAAGGATGGCTCAACATCCACCGAACGGCGCACCAGTTGGGTATCCAAACCAATTCGACCATGTTGTATGGCCTGCTGGAGAAGTATCCTCACCGTATCGACCACATGAACCGCTTGCGTAAACTACAGGATGAGACCGGTGGGTTTAATGCTTTTATCCCGCTGAAGTTCCGCCATTACAACAATGCCTATTCGCATATTGCCGAATCGACCACCATTGAGGATCTGAAAAACTATGCCGTAGCCCGTATTTTCCTCGATAATATTCCCCACCTGAAAGCTTACTGGCCCATGATTGGCAAACAGGTAGCCCAGCTGTCGCTGGCTTTTGGGGTTGACGATCTCGACGGAACGATTGACGATACCACCAAAATATATTCGATGGCAGGCTCCGAAGAACAATCACCATCGGCTTCGACCGATGAGTTGGTGAACATGATTCGTGCCGCCTCGCTCGAACCGGTCGAACGCGACACGTTGTACAACGTAATCAAGGAGTTTGGTATAGAGTGAAAACGATTATCTGTTACACTTCAGGCAAATAATCAGAAATCGTGTTAAATTTGCCTTTCTGTACCGAAAATGAGAGAGCCAATATGAGTGTAAAATCTTTTCTGAAAAGCAAATTATTCCTTAAACAGATAGGGTTAGCGTTGCTGTTTACGCTGATTCTGGCGTGGATAGCCATGATGATGATGTCGTTGTATACCAATCGTGGTCAGGCTATTCCCACACCCGACTTGTCGGGCAGAACGGTACAGGAGGCCGAAGACATGGCCGACGAGCGCGATCTCAGGGCTTTTGTTCAGGATTCGATGTATCAGAAAGGGGTGGTTCCGGGCGTCGTACTCCGCCAGTCGCCGGCTGCAGGCCACAAAGTAAAATCGGGCCGTAAAATTCATTTGACCATTTCATCGGTCTCTCCCGAACAGGTTGAACTCCCGAAAGTAACCGATGTTTCGCTTCGTCAGGCACGGTCGTTGCTCGAAGCCAAGGGTTTCGCCGTAGGTAAAATTGAATTCCGTCCTTCCGAATTTAACGATCTGGTGCTCGACACCCAATATGAAGGGGCAAAAGTCGAAGCCGGAACAAGGCTCGACAATGGCTCGACCGTCGATTTGGTGGTGGGTAAAAACCTGACCGATACCGAATCGGTGATTCCCGACCTGACCGGGTTGTCGTTCGACAATGCCCAAACCATATTGAATGCCAAGGCGCTGACCATCGGGATGGTGCTGTACGATGCAACGGTGGTCAGTTCCGACGATTCGGTTGCCGCCCGTATTGTAAAGCAGTCGCCCCTGGCCGACTCAACCATGATTGTACCGGCCGGAACTTCTGTCGATATCTGGCTCGGGCTTTCGTCTGAACAGCCTGTCAACTAATCTCTCCGACCCATGGTAATTGATGCTGACGACAATTTCGATGACTTCGACGATTCCGACGAACAGGATGAGGGTTCCGGGCAGTTTGAACACTATCGTTTTGTTGCCGATCCGGGTCAAAGTTTCCTTAGGGTAGATAAATTTCTCTCGAACCGAATTGAAGGAACCTCGCGCAACCGTATCCAAACGGCTGCCGATGCCGGGTCAATTCTGGTAAACGGTAATCCGGTGAAGTCGAACTACAGGGTGAAGCCCGGCGACGAGGTGACCGTGGTGATGGATTATCCGCGTCGCGAACTAAAAATCATTCCCGAAAATATTCCGCTCAATATTGTTTATGAGGACGACCAATTGCTGGTCATCAATAAACCACCCGGGCTGGTGGTTCATCCCGGCCATGGCAACTACAGCGGCACGCTGGTCAATGCACTGGCCTACCGCTATAAAGATCTTCCGCTTTACAACGCCAGCGATCCCCGTCCGGGATTGGTACATCGTATCGATAAAAACACCTCGGGACTGCTGTTGGTGGCCAAAACCGAACAGGCCAAGCTGAACCTTGCCCTACAGTTTTTCAATAAAACAACCAAACGGCAGTACCGTGCGCTGGTTTGGGGCAATCTGGCCGAAGAGGAGGGCACCATCGAAGGAAATATTGGCCGCAGCCCGAAAGACAGGCAAGTCTTTACCGTTTTTGCTGACGCGAAGATGGGCAAACCGGCAGTAACCCACTACCGCGTTATCGAACGTCTGGGCTATGTCAATCTGGTTGAGTGTGTACTCGAAACCGGTCGTACGCACCAGATTCGGGTCCATATGAAACATATTGGTCACCCGCTTTTTAACGACGATGTATATGGTGGCGATAAAATCCTGAAAGGAACCACCTTTGCCAAATACAAGCAGTTTGTCGAGAACTGCTTCACGCTATTGCCCCGCCAGGCCCTTCATGCCAAAACACTGGGTTTTGTCCATCCTGTAACCCACGAAGAGATGCTTTTCGACTCGGAGATACCTGCCGATATGCAGCAGGTCATCGAGAAATGGCGGGGGTATGTAGGCAGTCGCGAAGAATAAGCTTATATCCATATTGTTATCCGCAAATGATGATTTACCTGTTATCATCGTCATCCTTTCTGTGTTGTTTCTGTACTGTTTCTGTACTGTTGCTGTACTTAAACAGTACAGATAGGATATACAAAATATAGAGAAAATACTTTTATGCCATTTGGATGATAATACCATATTTTCAATTGGCAATCTTTCTTAGGGGTTTCATCCGCAGGTGAAACCCCTAAGACGAAGTGCTGCCGTTTGAAAGGTTCCCAGCAGCATCGTGCATCAAGAGTTCAACTACCTTATCAATCCGAACCATCCTGAATCAGAAAAGATATCGGTTATTTCTGTTACGCCTTTTCAATTCGACAGCCGGTTGAGCCCGACAGGTAGCCCTGAGGTGAAATAATAGGTGTTTTAGCGATAAAATAAATCGCTTTAATTGTTTTGTCCGTCCTTTAAATGTTAAACCGAAATAATTCACGAATAAGATGTTGGAATTAGTAAGTAACTTTATTAACTTCGATTCAGTTATTTACAATGCAGTTCTTGGCTAAACCAAATTAAAAAATCAAATTATAGATATTACAGATAGAGAATTGCGTGTTGAAAGTAGTATATCCGTTTGTTTGACGAGATTTTTATTCGATGTAAATAAACCTTTTAGTAGTTGTTCTGACAATAAACCTTTTATGAAAAAAGAGCGTTATTTGCAAATATTTAATTATTTGCTCGAGTTTTCTAAACTAAGAAGCAATCCGGTACGCGACATTGAAAGTTCAGATACTCAATATCCTGATAAAATTTGGTTTGCCGACATTCCACAATACGACATTTTTGATTGCATCACTTTCCCGAATTACAATCAGGATGCTGACTATTGGTTGAAGATTGCCAAACCCAAAAGTGAACCGCAACAACCGCTATTTCCAAAGTTGAGTGAAACGCTTTCTGACTGGGTTGAGAAAAGCAGTTTGGCAGACGAAAGCGGAATGCCAACTTTGAAAGAGTCAATCAGCAAAAGCGGAAAGACAATTTTACGAACTGACAAACCTGAAGTTGAAGCAGAGTTTCAAAATTATTTAAATGAAAAGTGGATTAATGATTTAGAGTTTTTCAAAAAGCAAGTTGAAGAATATGAAGTCAAACTTGAAGAATATGAAAAGCAAAGCAAAACATACAAGCACCTTTTCAGCATTTACAACAAGGCACTGCAATTTGGTGAGGAGTATGAACTAATTGTAGGTGTCGGACTGTTGCATTTTCAAGAGAGTTCAAGCTCTCCCTTGATTTGCCGACATATTCTTACTTCAAAAGCAGAAATTACTTTTGAATTTTCAGCAAGAGAATCTTTTGTAAAAGTTTCTCCAAGCATTGACAACGAAATACAAATTGAAACGGATGCAATCCTTGATTTACTTACACAGTTTGATTCAGCAGACATCATTGAAGCAGAAAAGAAAGTTGTGGAGTTCTTAAAAGAGAAAAATATTACAGACAGTCCGTTTGATAACCAAATATATGAAGCAATTCAAATTTTTGCGGACAGAATACGAACAGACGGACAATCAAAAGATGATTTAGCAAAATCAAAAACATTGGCTCAAAAGCCAATTGTTTATTTTGCTCCTGCATTGTTGCTTCGTAAACGTAATACACGGAGTTTCACAGCACTCTATGAAAAAATCATTGAAGACATTAGCGCGTCAGATGAATCAATAGACATTCCTTCAATTAATGACATCATTGGCTACATCGAAAGCACTGAAGATTTTCAAAGCGATTCAGGAAATAAAAATTCAGGGTCAGCAGTTGATGAGACAATTTATTTCCCGAAGAAGTATAATGATGAACAAATTGAAATTATTGAGAAAGCAAGACTAAACAAAAAAGTTTTGGTTCAAGGGCCTCCCGGTACAGGAAAGTCTCATACGATTGCAAATTTGATTTGCCACCTATTAGCGAATGGGAAAAAGGTATTGGTAACTGCATACACAAAGCGAGCATTAGAAGTATTGAAAAATCAGCTTCCACCGGATTTTCAAAACTTAACAGTAAATCTTTTAAGTGGTGATTCAACTTCTATTCAAGATCTTGATGCAAGTGTAAACGCTATTAACGATGAACTTTCAAAAGTTACAAATCTTAATTCTTTTAAGGAGGAAATTGAGGAAAAGGTAATTGAACTGACTTTGCTCAAAGAGCAAAAGGCAAATACAAAAAATGAATGGCTGAAAGTAAAAGAAAAATCAACAAGGCGACAGAACATAAACCGAAACTATCAAGGAACACTTTTAGAAATAGCCGAGAGAATAGAAAAGGAAACCCCAACTTTCTCATGGTTTAAAGATGAGTTTGCAGACATTACCAAAATCAATCTGATCGCAGACGTTGAAAACTTTAATTCGCTGACAAGAAAATATGAGAGCATTGATACCAGCGTTTTTAATTTCATCGTTCCTCAAAAAGAAAAACTTCTTTCAGTTCAAGAGCTCAAAGATTATCACAGAATTGCAGCCGAGTTAGTTCAGAAATATTCTTCCAAAGAAGAACATCTATCAATCAGGAGCAACAACTATCCTGAGTTAAAAAAGTTATTGCAAGAATTACGCAAACTGTTTTCAGAGATTGAAAACAACATTGTACCATTCAAAGCAAAACTTATTGCTGATTTTCGGAACAGCTTATTTGTTTGGAAAGACAAACTTTCAAGAACGGATACAACATTGGCAGAACTTGCTGATGAAAAGTTGAAACAGTTTGACAGAGGCGTTGAAATAAAATACCCGACTGATAAAAGTTTAATAGTTTTAAAAAGTGATGCAGAGTTTCTTTTACAAGCATTAAATGATGGTAAGAGGTTGAAAGGCCCCTTTTCAATTTTTAACCCTTTTTCATCATCAGATATCAAAGGAAGGCAATATTTTATCAAAGGGGTTCAAGTTAATAATAGCGATTGCGATACAATTGCTGAGTTTCAGACTGTTTTGGGTGACATCAAAATTAAACAGGACTTTGAAGAACTTGAAACCATTTGGGAATTGAAAGCAAATGGAAATTCAAAATCTTATTCTGACAGAGCAAAGTTTTACAGGCAACTGAAAACAGAAACAGAAACTTTAATCAATTTTGTTTCTGAATCAACCAAACTCAAAACTCAAATTGAATCTGTTTCATCAATCAAGATTCAGGACTACGACAGTTCAAAAGTTATCGGACTAATTGATGATTGCGATTACAGCTATTTGCTTTCACAGATAAGAGTGTTCAAAGCAAAAATTTCAGAAGCCGAAAGGCATCTTTCAAATCAGAACATTCATCCAGTGGCTGTAACCATTTCCAAAACGATTGCAAACATTGATGTTGAAAACTATGAACAACAGATTATTGAACTTGACAGATTAAATGGTGACAAGGAAGATTATTTCAATTTCAAGAATCTCAAAGAAAAACTTATCAAGCATTTCCCCACCACGATAAAAGAAATTTGGGAAAATACTTTTGATATCTCAAACTTTCGTCAACTTGACAATGCCATTCACTTCAAGCATGCATTCGTAGAAATCTCAAAACTTTTAGAAGAAGATTATGAGTCAACACTTGTAAATAGATTGTCTGAAATTGAAAGGCAAGAAGATAAACTTGTTTCAAAAGTAGCATCAATGAAAGCATGGGATAGTGTTTTATCATCATTAATTAGTAATCCTCTATTAAGAAGGCATTTGCAAGCATGGGTTCTAGCTCAAAGTAGAATTGGACAAGGAACCGGTATAAGGGCGGCGAGATTTAGAAAGGAAGCACAAAATCAAATGGAGAAGTGTAAAGATTCTGTTCCATGTTGGATTATGCCACTTTACAAAGTTGCCGAGACAATCAAGCCTGAAAAGGAGATGTATGATTATGTAATTATTGACGAGGCAAGCCAACTTGGAGCAGATGCAATTTTTCTTCTTTACATTTCAAAAAATATCATCATTGTTGGAGACGATAAACAAACTTCCCCTGAGTATGTTGGAGTAAATGCAAACACAATGACACCTCATATTAATAGGCATTTAAACAACATTCCTTTCGCTAATTATTACGGAACTGATTTCAGCTTCTTTGACCATGCTAAAATGTTTTGTAATGGCGTCACTGTATTGCGTGAACACTTTAGATGTATGCCTGAAATTATTGAGTTTTGCAACAAATATTTTTATGCACCTGACGGAAAAGGCTTGTATCCATTGAAACAATATTCTGAAGACAGATTAACTCCATTGGAACATAAGTATTGCCAAAGTGGTTACATTGAAGGAACATACCAGAACATCACAAACAGAGTTGAAGCAGAAGCAATCGCAAATAAAATTTCAGAGTTAGTTAGTGATGAAAGATATTTCAAAATTGAAGAAGGGAATAAGAAACCAAAAACAATCGGAGTAATTGCTCTACAAGGAAACAGACAAGCAGAGATAATTGATTCTTTGATTTTGAAAAAGATTGGTGAAGCTGAATACAAAAAGAGAAAAATCATTTGTGGTAACTCCGCAAGTTTTCAAGGCGACGAAAGAGACATCATGTTTCTAAGTTTGATTACTGCCTATAATCACAGAAGGCAAGCAATGACTGATGATAATGATAAACGCAGATTTAACGTAGCAGTAAGCAGAGCAAAAGAACAAGTATGGTTATTTCATTCAGTAATGCCTGATGACTTATCAAATCATAATGATTTGCGTTGGAAATTACTTAACCACTTTTTGAATTATAAACCACAACCAATTCCTAACCCAAGACCATTTGAAAGAACTATTGGAACTCAACCCGACCCCTTTGAAAGTTGGTTTGAAGTTGATGTTTACAATGACATCGTTACAAATAATTACAGTGTGATTCCACAATACGAAGTAGCAAAAGGGCGATACAGAATTGATTTGGTTGCATTGCTTTCAAACGGAGTTAAGATTGCCATTGAATGCGATGGAGACAAATTTCATGGAGCGGCGCAATTTCAAAATGATTTGATGCGGCAAAGAGTTTTGGAAAGATGTGGATGGCAATTTGTTAGAATCAGAGGAGCAGAATATTATTCCAATCGCAAGAAAGCATTAGAACCGCTTTGGAAAAAACTTCGTGAGAATGATATTCAGTATGTTGAACTACCAATAACAAATAATCATTCTCAAAATGGACAAGAGATAATTGTTGTGGAAGAGGAAAAAGAAACACTTCAGCCACAAGTTCAAAGACCTGTTGCTACACCAAATAAGAAAGTTGAGATGCCTGATTTGTTCAAAACCGAAATCCAAACGACATTGACTTTTGGAAATGTAGAACAGGCTGATAACAAGATGAAAGTATCTTCAAACCTGTTTTCATTTCCAGAGATTTTAGTTTTCACTTCAAATCACAATGTTTACAAAGTTCAAAATCGTGGATTGACAAATCTCTCACAGCTCAATTCTGAAATTGAATTTGAAGCAGGAGAAAAGCCAATCTACTTTACAGGAACAAAAAACTATTCAGGTTTTTTGATTGTGGGTTTTGAAAACGGCAAGGCAGGAAAAATTTCTATGCATAGTTTTCAGACAGAACATAATCGCAAGAAACTTAAAAATGCTTATAACGATGAATCAAAATTAATATTCATTGAATACGTTGAAAACGATATTGATTTAGTTGCGTTGAGTAACATAAAAAAAGTTGTCTTGTTCAACACAAGCAAAATAAATCCTGTTGACAGTAGAACGACTAAAGGTGTTCAAGTAATGAAGCAGAAAAACGGCAGTTATATGACTAAGTTAAAAAAATCAAGTCAGGTGAAATTACAAGATCCTGATTATTACCGAAAAGATGAGAGTCTAAATGTAGTTGGATATTATCTTAAACAAGGTGATGAAGTTTGACATTTTAATGAATACCGGTAAAATTACATAGAGATTCACTTGTATTGAGATAATAGATAATATTAATTCAAATTAATTTTTTGGATGAAGTATGAATACGATTCATTTGCTGAAAAAAAGAGTAACTATTAAGGCTGCTTACATTAACGATTCAATGTATAGTTTTGAGTCTTATAAATCGGGAAAAGTTGTTGGAATACAACACGATGTTGAATTACTTCCAGAACCGTATCTCGTAGTCAATGTATTTGATGGTGAATTTTCTACTAACTACTTTGTTCACCCTGACTGGATCGTTGAAGTCTTTGATTGAATAAGGCCAATTATGAAATACTTGAAAGAATTAAGTTTTTTGACATGTTATTTTTTATAAACTGTACCAGTTTAAAATGAGGAGAAACGTAGTTAGAGGATAGAGGGAGTTGAACGTTGTATCCACAAAATTTGTACAAATCGGTTGTTTTTCGATAAGCTGTGCCGCGAAGGTAGCGTGCCAACGGAGTTGTCCAATCTTTAATGCGAACCGCAACATACTGATTGGGAGGTTGCCTTTATTTCGGGCGCAGTGCTTAGTATTTTGCCAATGCAGCGGTCATTTGCTCCAGCGCTTTTTGCAGGGTGGCTTTGGGGCAGCCAAAGTTGAGGCGGAAATAGCCTTCGCCGCCGGTGCCAAACATACTGCCTTTGTTCATTACTACGCCGGCTTCGTGTACCAGAATCTCAGCCATTTTGCTTTCGGGCAGGCCATAGGCGCTCAGGTCGAGCCAGGCCAGAAAGGTGGCTTCGGGAACTAACATTTTCACCTTGGGCAATCTTTCGCAGATAAATGTTTCGAGAAAGCGGCGGTTTTCCGTCAGATAGGCCATCAGTTGGTCCACCCAATCGCTGCCGTGCGTGTAGGCTGTTTCCAAAGCAATATTTCCAAAAATATTGCCGTCGCTGATATGGATGGCATGCAGCCAATGGTCGTATCGTTTTTTCAGCTCTTTGTTGGGGATAACCAGAAAGGCAGAGGCCAGTCCGGCAATGTTAAAGGTTTTGTTGGGCGCCATACAAACGGCACAGTTTTGTGCCAGCGTGTCGCTGATGGTGGGCAGCGGAAGGTGTTGGTTTCCTTCGAAAACGAGGTCGGAATGGATCTCGTCGGAGATAATCACGGTGCCATTGGCCAGACAGATTTGGCCTAACGCTTCGAGTTCGTCGCGCCGCCACACCATTCCGCCCGGATTGTGTGGATTGCAAAGGATCAACAGTTTGGTTTGTGCATCGAGTTTTTGTTTTAAATCTTCAAAATCGAAATAATAACGTCCTTCCTTCAGCCGTAGCGGATTTTCGACCAGTTGGCGACCGGTATCCTGCACACACGAGAAGAAGGGGAAATAGACCGGCGGTTGCACCACCACTTTGTCGCCGGGATTGCTGAGAGCCAGTATCAGGGTGGTAACGGCCGAAACGACACCGGGGCTCGATGATATCATATTGCGGTCGACTCTCCAGCCGTGGCGTTTTTCGAGCCAGCTGATGATGGCCGGATAGTAATTGGCCGAACGGTTCGAATAGGCCAGTATTTCGTGGTTCATCCGTTGGTGTAGTGCTTCCATGATAAAGTCGGCCACGCGGAAATCGGTGTCGGCCACCCATAACGGAATGGCATTGGCATTGCCGAAAAAGGGAAGCCGGTCGTATTTCACGCAGTCGGTACCGCGCCGTTCAATCTGTTCGTCGAAGTTGTACTTTTTCATTGTTTTCAATCTTACATTGGCCTGATTCGTGATAAAAATTGTTTTTTACATCACGATGGCCGAAACTTTAACATCGGCATTTCAGCTAAAAGTGTATGACCAAAATCATTTGCACCAGCTAAAAACGATGGAAAGATATTTCTAATTTTGAAAAGATGATAATCAACTTGAAAATAAAAACTAAACCAATATGTCGGGGAAAAATAGTTTTGAATATGGAAGAGACCGGATGACAGTAGGG